>AUXO015809491.1_pt1 | contig 14061 bp, 10 predicted proteins | sample 768731 | NCBI WGS metagenome assembly AUXO01 (sample SAMN02715735, study PRJNA202380) | gut metagenome | biome: sheep rumen | host: Ovis aries | place: New Zealand: Palmerston North | reverse complement strand
ATATAGAAGAAAAAAGAATAATACATTAAATGTGTTCTTTACAATTATTCTATTGTTATTGATAGGTATATTATGTTATAAAATATATAATGAACAAATAAAGCCTAAATACATTGGTAAACCGAAAACAGAGAAAACTGAAAAAGTTGATAATAAACCAAAAATATCAGAAGAAACAAAAGAAAATAAAGAAGAAACTAAGAACTCAGAAACAAAGAAAAACGAAATTAAAACTAATGAAGTAACTACAAAACCTAGTACCAATGAAAAGACTGAAATAAAAAATGAAACAAATCGTAGAGGTGGAAATATTTCTTTAGAATTAATTGGTGATGAAAATGTAACAATTTCTAAAGGATCAAACTATAAAGATGCAGGATTTAAAGCAACATATTCTGATGGTAGTGATGCATCTGCAGAAGTCGAAGTAGAAAATACTGTAGATACGTCTAAAACAGGAAATTATACTGTTTCTTATTATGCAGGCAATGCAGTTATAATTAGAAGAATTACAGTGGAATAAATGGAGGATTTATGAAAAAAAGATTATTATTGTTTTTACTTTTGTTGTTGTTTATTCCAATATCTAAGACTAAAGCTTTAGATTTATCGTGTCAAACACATGTTAGATTTAAAGGATGGCTTAATAACGTAGGAAATAATAAGATATGTGGAACAACTGGGGAAGGACTACGAATGGAAGCTATTAAATTAAAATTAGACAATTTAGACTATGAAGGAAGCATAGTGTATCGAACTCATGTCCAATATAAAGGATGGATGAATGAAGTATCTGATGGTGAAATGAGTGGCACAACAGGTCAAGGCTTACGAATGGAAGGTATAATTATATATTTGACAGGTGAATTAGCAGATCACTATACTATATATTATAGAGCACATATTCAATATAAAGGATGGCTCCCTTGGGTAGAAGAAGGAGAACTAGGCGGAACGACCGGAGAAGGCTTACGAATGGAAGCACTTCAAATTAAGCTTGTTTCGAAAGATGATTTAAATGCATCGATTAATTATTCAGTTCATAATAGTGAGGGATGGCAAGAAAATATTAAAGATGGTGAAATGGCTGGAAGTACAGGAAAAGGTTTGAAAATTGATATGCTTAAAATAAATGTTGATAATTATACTACTTTAAAGGGTAATGTAGAATATCAAACTTATCTTACTCCTACAGGTTGGACAAATAAATCAATAAATAATGAACAATCTGGTCAAAAAGATAAAACAATAGAAGCTATAAAAATTAATCTTACAGGAGAACTAGCTGAAAAATTTAATATTTATTATAGAGTTCATGTTAGATATTTAGGATGGTTAGATTGGGCAAGTAATGGTGATATAGCAGGTACAATTGGATATTTTTATAGAATTGAAGCGGTTGAAATAAAAATGCAACCAAAGGATTCTTCAAATGTAGTAACTGGAAAAAATAGTTACTATGAATCAAATAATTCTGTTAGTTATTCATCTCATGTTGAATACATTGGCTGGCAGGATTATGTTAAAGATGGAGAATTAAGTGGAACAACAGGTCAATCAAAACGAATAGAAGCTATAAAAATAAAATTAGATACAAAACTTGGTGGATCAATTTCTTATAACACTTATATAACAAAAAGAGGATGGAGTAATAATTCAGTTAATAATAATATAAGTGGAACAACAGGTTTGGGAAGAACTCTAGAAGGTATATCAGTTAAATTAACTGGTGAAATTTCAGAATATTATGATATTTATTATAGAACACATATGTCCCATGTGGGATGGTTGTCATGGACAAAAAATGGTGCAAAATCTGGTGCTCTTAATTCGGGGTCTAAATTAGAGGCAATACAAATTAAATTGGTAAAAAAAGGCTTACCTTTTAATGAAGATACTTCTAGACCATTAGTTTCTGGTTCCTGGAAAAATAATAAGTACTATGATTATTTTGGAAATTTGTCAACTGGATTTAAAGTAATAGATGGTACAAAATACTATTTTAATCCGGAAGGTAAACAATATGGAAAAAATGTTCAAAAAGTAATAGATGTATCATCATGGCAAGAATCTATTAATTGGGATCTGATAAAAAAACTTGAAGATGTAGATGCTGCAATTATAAGAGTAGGATGGGGAACTAGTTATAATGATCCTTGTGGAACAGACTCTTATTTAGATAGAAATATAAAAGAAGTACAAAGATTAGGAATTCCATATGGTATTTATATTTATGCATATGCTGAAACAACTGCAGCTGCTGAAAAAGAAGCCAACTTTGTTATTTCAAAAATGAAACAATATAATATGCCTAAAAATACCTATGTTTGGTATGATGCTGAAATAGGATCGATTTCTAGAAGTACATATAATACTGTTATACCTGCCTTTGTTAATAAAATAAAAGCAAATGGTTATAACAATGTTGGAGTATATTCTGGAGTACGCCAATTAGATACTACTAATGGTAATACTAATACACCAACTATTAGATCATATCCTATATGGGTTTCTCAATATTATAAGGATTTACAATATACTGGAACTTATAAAGGATGGCAATATGCATCTGATGAAAGAATAGATGGAATCAACGGTAATGTAGATGTTAGCATGTTTAAAAAATAAAAATGTTCTAAAAAAGAACATTTTTTTTATATTTCCTTTTTTTTTTATACCTAAAATGTTATAATTATATAGAGTGTTAATAGGAGGTAAATATGAAACAAAAAAGTGAATATGCAATACAAGTAAAGAATCTTTACAAAGATTTTAAACTAAATTCAGATAAAACTAGAACACTTAAAGAAAAAGTATTATTTTTCAAAAGAAATAAAGTAGAAAGATTAACTATATTAAAAAATATTAATTTAGATATAAAAAAAGGTGAAACTGTAGCGTTAATAGGTACAAACGGTTCAGGGAAATCAACTTTATTAAAATTGATGACTAAGATAATATATCCTACAAAAGGAAGTATTACTGTAGAAGGAAAACTTACTTCTTTACTTGAATTAGGAGCAGGATTTCATCCTGACTTCACTGGAAGAGAAAATATTTATTTTAACGCTGCAATTTTTGGGTTAACAAAACAAGAAATAGACAAAAGATTGGATGAAATAATAGAATTTTCAGAACTTGGAGATTTTATAGATAATCCAGTCAGAACTTATTCATCAGGTATGTACATGAGACTTGCGTTTTCTGTAGCGATAAATGTAGATGCAGATATTCTATTAATCGATGAAATACTAGCTGTTGGTGATCAACATTTCCAAGATAAATGTTTTGCTAAATTAAAAGAATTAAAAGAAAGCGATAAAACGATTGTAATTGTTACACATAGTTTAGATCAAGTAAAAAAACTATGTAATAGAGCAATATGGATAAAAGATGGCTCTGTTGAAATGGATGGTAATCCAAAAGAAGTAGTAGATAAGTACTTAGAGATTTGTGGGTGATAAATATGGGTTTATTTAAAGAATTATATCAATATAGAGAATTATTAAAAACAAACGTGCATAAAGAAATAAGAGGTAAATATAAAGGCTCAGTTTTAGGAGTGTTATGGTCATTCTTAAATCCGTTATTAATGGTTGCGGTTTATGCAATTGTATTTCCTTATTTAATGAGAGTTAAACAAGATAATTATTTAATATATTTAATTACGGGTGTTATACCATGGGTATTTTTTACTAGTGTTGTAACTACAGGTTGTAATTGTGTATGGTTAAATGGTGGAATTATTAAGAAAGTATATTTTCCAAGAGAAATACTTCCAATAAGCGTTGTATTAGCATCGCTAATTAACTTTTTGATATCTTGTATTATTATCTTGATATTTGTAATATTTGGCGGTGTAGGAGTTAGTATTAATCTTGTATGGTTACCAGTTATTGCATTGATACAGAGTGCTTTGTCTCTTGGAATGCTATTTGTATTAAGTGCAATTAATGTTTATGTTAGAGATATTGAATACCTTGTTCAATTTATTATTAATTTAGCATTTTATGCTACTCCTGTGTTATATACTGCATCAATGATTCCCGAAAAATTCAGATGGGTTTTATATTTAAATCCAATGTCACATTTATTAGATGCTTATAGAGCTATATTCTATAACAAAGTTGCACCAGATTTTAATTCTTTAGGAATTATAGGAGCTATTTCATTAGCAGTATTAGTTATTGGTTATGCGATATTTAAGAAAATGGAAAAAGGATTTGCAGAAGAAGTGTAGGTGATTAGATGATTTCATTTATTATTCTGAATTATAAGAATATTAATGATACTATAGAATGTATTGAATCTATAAAAAAAATAAAATATGATCAAAATAAGATATCTATAGTGGTTGTAGATAACAACAGTATGAATAAGAATGAAGAAAAAAAAATTAAAAAATATACAAAAGATCTAATTTTATTAGATGATAATTTAGGCTTTGCTAAAGCTAATAATATTGGTTCAGACTATGCAATAAAAAAATATAAACCAGATTTTCTTTGTGTAATTAATAATGATACTGTTATTAATCAAGATGACTTTATAGATGAAATATATAAAGCATATAAAGAAACAAAATTTGATATAATGGGGCCAAAAATAATAACAAATGCTGGAGACTCTGTTAATCCTTTTTATGCTTATGAATCAATAGAAGAAATAAATAAAAAAATAGATTATTCTAATAGATTAATAAAATTGTATAGGAATCCATTTAATAGATTTTTATTAAGAACATATATGAAGATTAAACACATATTTGTTAAATCAAAGAAAATGGTTAATGGAGAAAAATCAGAACTTGGAGTAGCACTTCATGGCTGTGCTCTAATATTTTCTAAAAAATATTATAATAAATATGATACTGTCTTTTATAATGATACCTTTTTATATCATGAAGAAGAGTTTTTAAATTACAGAAAGAATAAAGATAATTTAATAACATATTATGATTCTAATTTAGAAATATTTCATAAAGAAGGATCATCATTAGATATGAATTTTAAAGGTGAAACATATAAAAAATTAATATTTAGAAATGAAGAAATAGTAAAGTCTCTTACAAAATTAAGAGATATAATAATTAATAATAAAAACATATAGGAGGAATACAAGATGAAAAAGAAGAACGAATACATTTCGATTATAATACCTTGTTATAATGTAGAAAAATATGTAGAAGATACTTTAAACTCAATATTAAATCAAACTTATAAGAATTATGAAATAATTTTTGTAGATGATGTTTCAAGCGATAATACTTATAAGATAATTAAAAATTATGAAAAAAAATATAAATTTGTAAGAGCACTTCAAAACCCAGTTAATAGTGGAGCTGGAGCAGCTAGAAATTTAGGATTAAAAGAAGCTAAATATGATATTATTTCATTTATAGATTCAGATGATACTATTGAAGATAATTTCTATGAAGTAATGATTAATAAAATGATTGATGAAAAATCTGATTTAGTAGCTTGTGATATATATATGAGATATGACAAGGAATTTGATATAACATCATCTGATGTTAGAAGCGTAGCTTGTTGTGGACAAATAGATAAAGAAAACCTAATAAATAATGGTTTAGCAGCTTCTCCATGTAATAAATTAATTAAAAAAGAATTATTAATAAATAATCCTTTTCCAACTAATATGATGAATGAAGATGTTCCTACTATTATAGGGGCAATAATTGATGCCGAAAAAGTAAGTTATACTACAAAGACATATTATAATTATTTTCAAAGAAAGACATCTGTGCAAAATAATAGTTTATCATTTAAGAAATTTGACGTGTTTAAAGCATTAGATATTTTAACTGAAAGAAAAAAAGATGCTGAAAATTATGATGAGTTTTTAAAAATACTAATTTATAATCAAATAGTATTATTCTTTGTTTATGTTATTCCTAGAGAAAAAAGATTCTTCTTTAGATGGAAGTTCTTAAGAAGATTTAGTAAATTATCTAGAAATATGAAGATTAGAAGTAATCATTATTATTGGAATTTTATAGAAACTCAACCTAAAATGTCTAAAAGATATTATAAATTAATCTTTAAATTAAATGATTTAGGAATGGCTTTGTTTGTCAATTTATTAATATCTGTATATAGATTATATAGAATAAGAAGATCAAAAGGTGTAATAAAAACTGATATTTCTATAAATGACTTAATTGGTGCAGCAAAACAACAAAAGCGTTTACGTAAAGAAAAAATTAATATATCTGTAGTTGTACCTAATTATAATTATGAAAAATTCTTATATCAAAGATTATACTCTATTTTATATCAATCTAAAAAGATTAATGAATTAATAATATTGGATGATTGCTCTACAGATAATAGTAGACAATTAATTGATGAAATAGTAGAAAAATTAAAACCGTATATTAATATAAGAAAAGAATATAATAAAACAAATTCAGGTACAGCATTTAAACAATGGCAAAAAGGATTTGAAATAGCAAAAGGTGATTATGTTTGGATTGCTGAAGCGGATGATTATTGTTCAAATACATTTTTAAAAAATGTTTTAAAACCAATAGAAAATGATCATGATATTGTTATTTCATACACAGATACATCATTTATTAATGTATTTGGATATAGAACAATTAAAACTATTAAACCAGAAATAGATATTATGAAAACTGGTCATTGGGATTCAAATTTTGTTAATGATGGATTACAAGAAATCAAAGATTATTCATTCTTAAATTGTACTATTGCAAATGTATCATCTGTAATTTTTAAAAGGGCGGATTATAGTAAATTTTTTGAAATATCTGGTACTTACAGACAAGCAGGAGATTGGTTATTCTATGTAAATGTTATGAGTACAGGAAAAATTGCATTTATTAATAAGCCTCTTAATTATTACAGAGTTCATGGAAATAATGTTACAACTTTAACTAAGAAAAAACAACATTTTGATGAAATTATGAGAGTTCATAAATTTGTTAAAGAAAAATTTGGTATTAATAAAGATCAACAAAAAGAAATAGAAGAAAGATATAAATTCTTAAGAAAGGCTTGGGATTTAGATGAAAAAAAATAATTTAACAATAAACATATTTCTTTATATATTCCTAATTATAAGTAGTATTGTATTGTTAAATGATTATTTTACATATTTTCTAAAACCAAACTATATAATTGGTATAATTATTAGTTCATTAATAGTTATAACAACAAGTTTATTATTAGTAAAAAAGAAAGTAATTGAATTAGTGAAAAATATCTCGAAATATGATATTATTTTCTATTTAATATTATCGATATTATTCTTACTAATGTTTGTTTATCCAGATAGAACATTTGATACTATGAATTATCATCTATATTTACAGGAACATCCATTTGGGGATAAAATCTATTCAGACTTTTTTGCAGCCAAAAATATTAATTCTTTTACATATGCATTTACTGATAGATTTGCATATTTATTTAGATTTATTCTTGGTTATAGATTAGGTATCATTTTTAATTATTTTACAATAACAACAATTTATTATATTAATAAAAAAATAATAAAGAGTCTAATAAATGAGAAGAAAGAACTAATAATAGTCTTATTATCAGTTTTTTGTACTTTAACATTATCTTCAGTAGAATTATTAGATAGTTATTACATAGACAATATATCTGTTGTACTGTTATTAGAATTATTCTATTTGACATTTTTTACTGATTATAATAAAAAAGTTTTATTATATATTGCTGTTTTAGCTGGCTTTTCATTTGCATCTAAAATTAGTAATGCTTTTATAGTAATTTTATTAGCAATTCAATATATAATAAGACATTTTAAAGAAATGAAAAAAGGAAAAATTAAAGATTATATTTTAGCAGTATTATTATTTTTAATACCTTTTGGAGTATATTTATTATATACTTATGTTTCTACTGGAAATCCATTTTTCCCATTCTATAATAAAATATTTGGCTCAAAATTTTATTATGATAGTAACTGGATGGATACTAGATTTGGTCCTAAAAATATAATTGAATTATTATTATGGCCAATTTTGATGCAAATATATCCTAATAGATCATATGATATTGCAATTGTTGAGTTAATGTGGGCAATTGGATATGTTGTGTGTATTGTTAATGTAATTATATTTATATACAAAAAACTACAGAATAAAAAAATAGATTTATTTGATTATATTAATATATTTACTTTAGTATCATATTTAGTTTGGTCTAAGTTTATGTTAGGATATACTAGATATGGTCTATCAGTTTTATATTTCTCTTTAATTTGTACATTTATTACTTTGTATAAATTAATAAAGGATAAGAAAAAAATATTATCAGTTCTTTTATCATTAGTATTATTAATAAATTTTGGATTACAAGGATATGTATTTATAACTAAGGCTCAATCATGGAGTTTTAATAATTATTTTTCTAAGGATTATAAAATAAGGTATGATGGTTATAAAGTAAATCTTAAAAAAGTATTTAAAGATAGAAATATTGATATAGATTTTGGAAATGATGCAGTTATTGGAATAATATTCAGTAATTCAGGATATGCAACAATGATAAATAATTCAAATTCATTTGTTTCATTAAATGGTGGAACTAGTACTAAATATACTAAGAAAATATTAGAAAAGAAAATAAAAAATAAAAAAATATATTCTATTACTGATAGTACTGATATTGAGAACTTCTTTAAATCTTTAAATAAAAAGAGATATAAAATAAAGAATTGCTATGGGGTTTATGAACCGAATTTTATTAGTGCAGGTAATAAATTATATGTTTTTGAAATAGAAAAGTCAAAAAAGAATAGTAATAGTTATTTTGAGATAACAAAAAATTATAAACTAGATGATATAACATCTGGAAAATATAATATTAAGTATTTAGTTGGTGAAGGCAAAAATATGCGACAATTAGATTTATCTAAATATTATGTTAGATTATCTAAATGCAAAGATAATAAATGTGAAGATATTAATTCATATAAATTAAAGGACTCTAATATTGTAAGCATAGATGAAACAGTTGATGTTTCTGATGGTGAAGAAATAATAATTAGATTAACTGATGAAAAAAATAATTCAATAAATTATTTTGCAGCTATGATTATCAACTTGGATACTAAAAAAGTAGAGTAGGTGAAAAATATGAAAAATTTAAATAATAAGATTGATAATATTGTAAATGAAATAGAAAATTTTATAAAGAAAGTATTATCATATGAATTATTTTATTATTTAGTAGCGGTATTATTCCTTTTTGTATTATATTATTTTAATATGAAACAAAAAGTATCAGATGCTGATGCTTCTAATATATACAACACACGATTTATAATATTTGGATCAATAATATCAATAATTTCTTTCATACTTATTTTTATTATTAATAAGTTTAAAAAGTTATCAATATATAAAATGTTTATTATTTTATCGTTAGTTTTAGGTTCAATATATATTTTTTGTATGCCTATGTTCTCACAAAGTGATGAACCAACACATTATTTAAAGTCATATAGCGTTGCTATGGGAAGGCTTAGTGTTAATGGTAAGAATGGAAAGAGTGATTTTATATACCCTGAAATAGTTAAAAAGAGTATATATTATAATTCTGATGCAAAAAAGTGGAGAGAATATAAAACTTATGAAGATAACAAAGATCTAAGAAATATGAAGCCAAATTACGATGAAGATAAATATGTGATTATGGAAAATATGTCTGCAAATTATCCTAGTATTAATTATTTTCCTCAAGCAATTGGTATGAAAATAGGGATGATATTAAATCTTAATTCTTATTGGATTGGTATGCTTGGAAGAATATTTAATTTAATTTTTTGTACATTGTTATTAGCATTAGGATTAAAATGGCTACCATATAAAAAGAATGCTGCAATAGTAATATTATTATCACCAGTAGTTCTATCATATAATGCAGCATTTTCTATAGATGGTGCGTTATTATGCTATTCATTTTTATTTATCTCTTATATTTTAAGAATGAGAGAAGAAAAAAGAAAAATGAATTTAAAATCTATGATTTATTTATTAATATTAACTGTATTAATATCAATAACTAAACTTGCATATTTTCCAATAGTTGCAGTCGCATTCTTAATACCAAAAGAATCATATAAGAATAGTAATATTAAGAAAGTTTTATTTGCTTTATTATTAATAATTATTGGTGTAACATCATCATTTGTATATTTGCATTTAATGAATAGAAGTATTTCGACAAATGGATCATATATAAATGCATGGATTTATCATTCACCAGTAAGATTATTATATGTATTCTTTAATGATTTAATGGTAAATGGATATGATTATATTACAAATATATTTGCAGGTCATTATTTATGTCATAACCAAATAGATGTTTACCCATTACTATCGTTTGCATATATAATTTTATTTATATTATCAGTTAAGAGTGAAGAAATTAAAAACAAGTTTAAATATATTGATAAAGCATTATTCTTAGCTATTTTCATGCTAGTAAGCGCGTTAGTATTCTTAGCAATGTATTTAGCTAATACAGTATTCAATAATCCATTTGCTATAGGAGTGCAAGGAAGATATTATATACCAGTATTAATGTTGTTTGTATTACTATTTAATAAAAAGAATAATGATATATCAACAAAAACATTTTATAGTCTTGCAGTTATAATGAATCTAGCAATAATGCTATCAATGGTAGTTAGATTTATGTTCTTTTCTACAGTAGGAATTTAAGAGGTGTAATATGAATCAAGATTATTATGATGAAAAAGTATTAAAAAAATTACAAAAGATAGAATTAGGTATACTAAAAGAGTTTGATGAAATTTGTAAAAAAAATGATTTGGATTATTTTTTAGTTGGTGGTTGTGCAATAGGTATTGTTAGACATAAAGGATTTATACCTTGGGATGATGATATTGATGTTGCAATGGATAGAAAAGATTATGATAAGTTTCTTAAAATAGCAAAAGAAAAATATAGTGATAAATATACAATACTAAATAATGATACGAATCCAAAATTTCCATTAATGAATACTAGATGGGGATTAAAAGGAACAGAATATAAAACAGAAGATTTAAAAAATATACCTGGTGAATTTGGAATATTCTTAGATATATTTTGTTTCGATAATGTTCCGGATGATAATAAATTAATGAAAAAACAAGGAACAAAAGCTTGGTTTTATGGAAAATTGTTAGTACTAAGTGGTGTTAAAAGACCAACATTATATTATTATGGATTTAAAGCAAAAATATTACATGCAATATTTTTTATTGCACATTATGTTTTAAAAATATTCCATTTGACTAGCAGACATTTTTATAAAAAAGCTAATAAATATGGAACTATGTATAAAGATGTAGATACAAAAAGATTCGCCTATATGTATGATCCTCAAAGATTTACTAGTATGCTAGATAAGAGTGATATTTATCCTACTAAAAGAATGAATTTTGAAGGTGTCAGTGTTAAAGTTCCTAATAAACTTGAGAAATACTTATCTACAAGATATGGAGATTATATGAAATTACCTCCTGAGGATAAAAGACATACTCATCCACCTTATAGTCTGAAATTTAATGATGAGGAGTAATTTATGAAAGAGAAATCACTTAAATCAAATATTATTTGGAATTCTATTGGGTCATTTACTTATTTGTTTTGTCAATGGTTATTAACATTTTTAATCATTAAATTATCTGATAATTTAGAAGATGCTGGTAATTTATCATTAGCAATTTCAATAACAAACATATTTTTTAATATTGCATGTTTTAATTTAAGACCATATCTAGTGTCAGATAATACAAATGAGTATTCAGTTGAAGATTATACAACTTTTAGATTTTATACTATTGTTTTATCGATGATTACTTGTATTATTTATATATTATTCTTTAATTACAATATTACTCAAATATTATGTATTTCTTTATATATGATATTTAAAATAGGAGAGGCTATTGTTGATTTATTTCATGGATTTGAACAAAGAAAAAATAGAATGGATATTGGTGGAATATCATTATTAGTAAGAGGAATATTATCAGTATTATTATTTGTAATAGGTATAAAAGTATTTAATGATATGAATATAGCTATATTACTAATGATTATAGTAACATATTTATTTATATTTACTTATGACAAATATAATGTTAATAAATTTGAAAAATTAAAAATAAATTTAAAAAATAAAAAATCTATAAAATTATTTTTAAGATTCTTACCACTTGCGATTGGAACATTTTTAAGTTCTATGTCTGCATCTTTACCTAGACAAATATTAGAAAAAACTAGTGGCGCGAATATACTTGGAATATACGCAACTATCGCAACTCCAGCGGTAATTGTACAAGTTGCCGCATCTTATATTTATAATCCTTTATTAGTTACTTTTTCTAATTTAAAGAAAGATAATGATTATAAAGGATTTACAAAAGTATTAATTAAAAGTTTAGTAGTAGTATTAGTTTTATCAATAGTGTGTTATGTAGGTTCTTTGTTCTTGTCTGAAATAGGACTTAGAATACTATATGGTGCTAAAATATCTAAATATTATGAATTATTTAGTGTTATAATCATATATACATCCTTAACAGGATTTATGTTCTTTGGACATAATGTACTAATAATATTAAGAAAAATAAAAGAGTTATTATTAACATATTTAGTAGGATTTATTACTTGTTTATTAGTATCTAGTTTTCTTATTAATAAATTTGGTATGAATGGAGTAAGTTATTCTCTAATAACATTTACTATTGTAATAATAATATGTATGTTTATAGTAATAATTAAAAGTATTAATGATATGAAGAGGTGTAAACATGAGTAAGAAAGAGAAAAAAGTAGCGGTATTAGTTTCAACATATAATGGTGAAAAATATATAAAAGAGCAATTAGATAGTATAATAAATCAAACATATAAGAATATAGATATATATGTTAGAGATGATGGTTCAAAAGATAATACACCTAATATACTTGAAGATTATAGCAAAAAAGGAAAAATAATTTATATAAAAGATAAAAAAAACTTAGGTTATCCTGAAGCATTTTATGAATTAATGAGAAAAGCTAAAAAAAGCGATTATTATTCGTTTAGTGATCAAGATGATATTTGGTATGAAGATAAAATAGAAAGAGGAGTTAAAATTCTAGAAGACAGTAATCCTAATAAACCAGCATTATTTTTTGCTAATTATGATGTTTGTGATATGGATTTAAATCATATTAGAACTTCAGTAGGACCAAATAGAGAACCTGATTTTGAATATTCATTATTTTCATCAATTGGATTAGGTTTTACTTATATTCTTAATCATAAAGCAATGGAATTAGCTTTATCAAAAAGATCGGTTAAAAATGTAACTAAAGATGTATGGATAGGAATGCTTTCATCAGCATTTGGAAAAGTGTATTATGACTCTAAACCTTGTGCTAATCATAGAAGAAATCCAGGTGCATATTCTTCTCAAGATACTAAGTTTTGGTCTACTCAAAAAGATAGATTTAATAAATTTTTTAAAAATGATGGATTTAATAATATTTATAAAGTAATGCTTGAATTCTATGAAATGTTTAAAAAGAAATTAAGTAACGAAGATAAAAAAACAATGGAATTGTTTCTCTATAGGGGATATAATCCAATTAAATATGCAAAAAAGATTTTTTATCCTCATAGATTAAGATACGATTTCAAAGATGAATTAATGCTTAGAATAATATTTCTAATAAGAAAACTTTAAAAAATACTGATTTTTCAGTTTTTTTTTGTTATAATCAAATTAGGTGATGTAGATGAGTAAGAGTAGAATAATACTTGTAATACCGGCTTATAATGAAGAAGGGAGTATTCTAAAAACTTATAAAACGGTTGAAGAATATAACAAAAAAAATAAAGAAAATATTGATGTTATAGTTATTAACGATGGTTCTAAAGATAAAACTAAGGAAATACTTGAAAAAAATAAGATTCCACATATTAATTTAATAAATAATTTAGGAATTGGTGGAGCGGTTCAAACTGGATATAAATATGC
>AUXO013174669.1_pt1 | contig 14061 bp, 25 predicted proteins | sample 768731 | NCBI WGS metagenome assembly AUXO01 (sample SAMN02715735, study PRJNA202380) | gut metagenome | biome: sheep rumen | host: Ovis aries | place: New Zealand: Palmerston North | reverse complement strand
ATATCTATTTTATATAAAAATCTATGAAAATATGTTTCTTTCATTTTTTATTCTTTTTAGTTTTTATAATAAATCCATATTTCATTAAAAATTCATTTGATGTATTAGAACATTTAATAGGTCCAAATCTATATAAATTATAAAATACTTTATCAAGTTTCTTTTTATAATTATCTCTTTGATTTTGTGTCCAATTATAATTTTCAAACCAATTATCTTTTTTACATAAAGATATTATATCTTTATCAGAAAGTCCTGTTTTGATTTGTTTAAACATTCCAATAATTAATGAATATATAAGTGATTTAGAAACAATATCAATTTCCTCATCATCAAATGGTTTATTTTGAAGATCACTAATAGAATAAATCTGCATATTAATTAAGTTTACTATATTGTTCAGAAATACGTTCAAGAAATTTATTACAATTTTCTACTAATAATTGTGCTTCATCTCTTAATTTAATAACATCATTGAAATCTTGTTCATAACATAATGTATTAAAATAATCATTAGTAATACGTTGTTTCAATCTACTATTAAGTAAAGAACGTATATAAATAAAATTATTTATTGAATTATTTAAACGATTACTAATCCATTTATCTACACAATTACCTTTTAAATTATCAGTCTGTTTCATAAAGCTGATATAATATTTCTTTATTATATATTTTTGCTGTTTCTAATTCTACTCTACAACCTGGACCTTTCTCCCAATGACGACCCATAATAATAGCATCACATTCTATAAGATGCTCAATATCCTTACCCATACAATAAGCATAAGGCAAAGCTTTTTCCATATAATTTGGATCTTCTAAAAATTTTTCAATATTAATTGGACCTACTTTCTCATAGTCTTTATATTTAGAAAGTGTATCTACATATTCACTTAGCTCACGATATCTATCTCCAATATCATTAGGCATAACTGTCATTGGAAGACTTAAATAAATTTTCTTTTTATTCATATTATAAATTATCTAATTGTTCCTCTTTAGGCATTTCCATATAATAATCAATTTCACTTAAATGATAAGTTCTATCTTCATTATTATCATAGAAACATTCATTTTCATCCTCCCATTCTCCTTCACCAATTATATTACTAGTACTTCCATATTTCCTGATAAGATAATAATAGTTTCCATTAATTGGTGTTTCTGTTTTCTTATGAAATAATTTACTCATATATTTAATCAATTATATCTGTATCTTTTCCATTCCAGAAAGCATTACATAATTTATTAATATCAATTTTCTTTAAATGAATATCTAAATGTTTTCTATTATTTTTTAAATCTAATAATATAGTATAAATTTGAGAATATAATTTATGTTCAAGTTTTACATTAACATCATATTCTCTAATTTTACCATCATTTATACTAAATTCCATATTATTGTAATGATACTAATGATTCTGTAATATGCTTAAACAGACATTCTTCTTTCTTAGGACCCCAATTATTTACCATAATATCATAAGAAACATCATTAGGATTATCCCAAGTTCCATAAGCATCTACTATATATACTTCTCCATAAAAAGTACCTTCTTCTAATGTGAATTGTACTTTATCACCTATTTTATATTTTGGTTTTCCTTTCATAATTATTAATCTGATGAATCTACATCATATTTATATTTAAATGTATGATTAATTGTCCTACTCCAACATCTGCCAATTTGTTCTCCTTCAACAAATTCAACAAAATAAGGAGTATTCTTTCTTATTTCTTCACAATCTTTAATATATTGAGGAGTTTCTTTCCAACCATTAGCTGTTCCAAAATCTTGATAATTCTTCCATAAGTCAGGAGAATCAATTAATGGAAGAATATTCTTTTTAATACTTTCTAAATATCCTTTAACAATTTCTAATTCTAAGAAATCATCATTTAATTTATTTACAGTATCTAAAGAAGCATCATTAATTAACTTAGTGAATTTAAGCTTATCTCCTAAGAATACTTTAAAATTCACATAACTTTTTCCAATATAATATCCACCATTAAATTTATCATCAAATGGCTGAAAAGTAATCTCTAATTTCTTATTACCTTCAACAATCTCTTTAATTATAGGTTCATAATGTATAGGCTTAGGTGGATTAGATACTTTTTTAAATTTTCTAAATAATTTATCCATATTTTATTAATCTAAATGTGAATGAATTTCCATATTAATTCCTTTTTGTTTTGCAAAATCTATTACAAAATGAAAATAAATACACTGAAGATTCTGCATCTGATACCAAATAGCTTCAAAAGGACATCCAATTTTCTTAAGATAATTATAGTCTTTCTTTGGAAGTTTTTTAATAAGCATATTAAGAATTTCATTTCCTCTGAATTTTCTGGCTGCAATATCAATTTCTTCTGCTCTTTTAGATTTACGATATTTTAACCAAGTCATTCCACAACCACAACCAACAAAAGCCCATCTTTGCTTAGTTTTAGGATCAGGATTAACATCATCTTCAAGTACAGACTTATATCCAATTTCACTAAGACAAGCTTTATAAAGTTCATCAATATGTTGCTTCAAATAATCAAGAAGTTGTTCAGATAAAGATTTCTTAGATTTCTTCTGGTAATCTTTATTACCAAGCTCTTGAATAAGCTTAGTTGCTTCTTCTTTAGAAATCTCTACATTACGATAATCTTTCTTAGTAATGCAATATAATGCCCAACGTTGACGTGATGTTGCTGAATTATCCATATTATTTAATTTATTATTCACAATATAGTAAAATAAATCAAAAATTCAAAAATAATGTTTTGGTTGCATTTTCATACTCATTTCTATAAATCGTGCTTCTTCTACACAATCTACGCAACATCCATTTTCTGTAATTTCATCTGATTCTTCACCACAACAATCACATATTCCATGATGAAGATCTTCTATAAAATATGTTCTTTCTTCTATCATAATTCATTCTTGAATATTTCTATAAAATCACTTTCTTCCATATCTTTATAAAGAGCCTCTGCTGGCGGTATAGTCTGATGATAAAGATAAGAATCTAAATTTAATGATTGTTTAAAAGTATAATTACTTAAATGACTTATTAAGAATTTTTTACAACCATCAGTAGATGATAACCAATAAGGACGATTTTTCCTATATATTACTTTATCATTTACAATTATTAAATATTTTCCTTTTCCAACTTTACCATTAAAATGCTTTACACTAATATCATCTTCAAAAGTAAATTCTTCTTCAAAAGTCTTTTTAAAATTTTCAAACACTTCATCAGAATTTCTTTCTATAATTTTACCATTTTTTATTCTAGTTACTGTCGCACTTCTAGAATAAATATAATTTCTTATCTCTGCTTCTTTAAATATTATATTCATATTATATTGAATCTTTTATTAATATAAACATAGTAAAAGCCACATATAATATTCTGAATTATATGTGGCTGTATATTAAAATATAAGTTGCTTAGTAGTAAGGTTATCATGCCAAAATCTCAGACACAAACCTCTTCCTATTCAAAAACAAAAGCACAAACACCAAATAAATATTTTTATGCACTTATTCTACACTAAGAATTAGTTGGCATTATTTATAAGGTTATTAAAAAGAGGGTAGGAAGAGCCAAAATAAGAAATTATCAATTCTTAATAGTTTTCAAGACTATCTAGCGCAGTTACAGTGCGCTGGCCTATTCTTGCGAATAGAAAATATACCTTACCCTATTGCATACAGATTTCCTCCGGACAACCCTTACAGAAATCTTACTTATATTAGAGTTTATTTACAAAATCATAAGTTTCTTTCAAAGACTGAGGAATAACAATCTTAAGATTTCCAATCTCATCTTTTATCTGAAGAAGTTTCTCTTGATAAGCTTTAAAATTTTTATTTCTTTCAAGCTGATACTTCTGATACTCTTCTTGATATTCTTTGAATGACTTATTAGCTTCATTAGTAATAGTCTCTTGAATCTTAAATTTAAGATTATTTAATTCAGCTTGGAAAGCACGATGCTCATTCTGAAGTTGGAAAATAGTATCATTCAAATCACTAAGCTTCATTGATGATTCTCTCTCATAAATAAGAACAGAATTATCAAACTTTTCAATTCTTGATGGAGCATTAGCAATATTTACTAACTCTTCTTTACCCTTTGAAAGAGGAGAATCTTTATGAATCATCTTACCAAGTACTGCACACTTAGTCTCAAGATCATAATATTTCTTACGTGTCTCAATATCCCAAGTTCTGATTACATCTTCATTAGTCAATCTTGGTTTTTGAATAGGTACATTCTCTTCAATATTATTCTCTTTCAAATATTCATCAAAAGTATACTGATAATTAAGGTTTGTAATATAATTATCTTTACACTTAATACCTTCACGAAGCCATGCAATCAATGACTTAATCTGATACATCTTCTTAATGTCATTGTCTACAACTTCTTTTAAATCTTTGAAATTATAACCCTTTCTTACATATTTAGTATCATTTGTACCTGGTACTAAAAGTTTTTCATCTACAAATCCAATCTTACTGAATTTGATTTCAAGTTCAGCAATATATTCCTTAGCTTTATTAGCTATATAGTTTGCTGAAGTACTTGTTAAACCATTTTTTCCAAAAAATATCTTATCTATTTCTTTCATAATATATATTGTGTTTAAAATGTTTCTCTTTAAAAAAGATAGCCTACTTTCACAAGCAAGCTATCTTACCCATCTTCTATCTTCTCTAAAGTATTTAGCTAAAAACAAAAGTTATGCATAACATAAAATAAAATATGCTAAATACTTATTAATTTAAAATAGTATACTGTTTATAATTAATTCTGTATTTATTAGATCTTTTTTATTTTGTTTTTTAATATTCATCTCCTACTTCTTCACCATCTTGTAATCTTTCTTCAGCATATTCTTTCATACCTTCTAAAATTTGTTGATCATTAAAAGTTATACCAACAAGAAGACCACGAAAAGCATCAAATAATTCAGTAAGAATAACATCTGAATGATCAGTTTCCCAAGTTACTTTATTTCCATAATTCTCTAAACTTAATATAGTATGCTTTTGTATATCTGACATATTATTAATTATATATTTTTATTCTTTCTTGAAGTTCTTTTGGATATTGATCTTGTGTAGCCATATAAAGACTAAAGAAACAAGAATCAAGAATATAAGTTATACACCAGTCATCTTTAAAACGATTACCTCTTCCTATTCCTTGTATAATCTGATTAGAAGTTGTGTAATTATACCATGTAGGAAAAAGATGCATCTTAGCTTCTACTAAACGATCTTTAATTTGTGGATAAGGAACTTTAAGAATTATTATAAATCTGCATTTATCTCCAGGTAAATCAATTCCTTCATTAAGAGTAGGACCAATCAATATAGTATCTTTACTCATATTATGTATCATTACATTATCTATCTTCTCATGTGATCCATTATAATAAAGAAATCTTTTCTTTAATTCATAAGGAGCATCATCTATAATCTCTTTAGATAATTGATAAGAACCTGTCTGAATTATTCCTCTTTGTCCTTGAAATTGTTGTTGTAATAACTTATATATAATTGGTTTAAGTGCTTGCATAGACTGTCTTCTAGTCTTGAATCCCATATTATATTTATTAAGAAAATGTATAGGAGACTTAGAGAAATCAAAAGTTGAAGGAATTTTAGAATATATACTTGATTCATCTGAAACTTGTACTAAATCATTAAATCCTAATTCTACAACTTCACTTGGATGATTAATATATGTCCTTACTACATCTCTTAGCATTTCAGAGTCTTTTACTTTCATTCCAAAATATCTAAGTCCAATATTATCTTCATAAGATTCTTGATCACCAACAGTTGCACTTAATAATACTTTAAATCTATTCTTTACTAACAGATAATGAAATACCATATAGTCTTCTCTTGCACAATGATAAATTATAAGATTAATCTCTTCATCTTTCTCATTAATCTGTTTTACAAGATATTGTTTACCACAAATATTAATTGTATAAATATAAGTAGATATAATATCAATATACTTTTCAATATAATTACATTCTCTGAATATATTAATATCTTCTTTTGTCACTATTGAATGATTCTTAATATTCTTCATTATCTGTTCTTTAACATTTTCAACAGTAGACAAAAACTGTTCCCAATATTGTTGTATATCTAATATATTCTGATAATCTGTAGCATTATCATTTTTAAAATTACAAGCTATCTTCCAATATCTTTCCCATTCTTCTTTAAGTACTTCTAATTTAGGATATTTCTTTTGAAGTTTTTCAGGTAATAGTTTTTCTTTAAATTCATCAAATAAATCTAAATCAGTCTGCATAGCATATTCATAAAGCCTATATAAATGCTCAGCATCATTAGGCTTTACATCTGGAGAATATTGCATCTGAATTATATTTGGTATATTATGACACTCATCACAAAATACTACATCACGACGATCAAATACAGGAACTCTTTCATCATTATTATTCATATCTACAATAAGAAAGAAAAGCTGATAAGTAAGAAGAGTGACTTTTGTCTTAAGAGCATGACGACGTTCTTTAAGATATTTACAGTTCTTAGCACAATCAAATCCTGATTTTTTAGCTGATTCTGTAGTATAAAGACTTGCCCAAGACATTCCTGCCATCTTACATTCTGCACAAGATAAGTCTTCATTATTACGGCGGCATTTATAATTTCCATGCTGTCCTTTTAAACAACCTATCTTTTCTTTCAAAGATAAGTTCTTCTGAATAAAATCATAATATTGTTGCCAAAGATAAAGATCACTAGCTAATATATAAGAACGTATATTATAACAGTCTGCTAATACACAAGCTGCTATAATATTAATCAAAGACTTACCACTTCCAGTAGGTGCTTCTATAATCTGACATCCATTAGTATTTTCCTCATCAGGATTTAAAATATTATATATTATGTCTGTGATTGTCTCTTTCTGATATTGTCTGAACTGAAAATCAAATAAATTAAATGCTACCCAACTATCTATACTTTCAATTATATGTTGTTTTGTATACTCCATTAAATAAAAAATAGAGACTATATTTATTAATTAATATAGTCTCTTTATAGTATTTATTTCTCTTCAAATAGTTTTGAAGTACATTTAAAACCTGCAACACAATAACATATAAACCAGATTAACATCCAAATAAATCCAATAAAAGGAACTAATGAAACTAACCAAGTCCAATAATAAGTTATTGTGAAATGCTTTACTTTCTCTCCACAATCCTCAAATTTATATAGGATGAGATAATTTAAAATTAGGGCTAAGACGACTGTCAATAGCCCTATAAAAATTCCAATATTCATACTTACTTATGTGCTCCAATCATTAGCATTGTTCCTGAACCACTACCAGTTACAGTCTCTGGAAGCTTTCCATCCCACTTCTCAATCCAGTCTTCCTGAACAATCAATGGACTAAGAGAAGCTGCAATAGTTCGATTGTAATAAGCCTCTGCATCTGCCTTAATCTTGGTAGCTTCTCCATTACCCTTTGCCTTAGCAATAGCAATCTTAGCATTAGCCTCAGCCTCCTTTACTTCATTCTCAGCCTTCAAAGCTGCCTGTACTGCCTTATTCTTAGAGTCAATCATCTCAGCCAAAGACTGTGGAGGAGTAATAGCACTTGTAAACTCATCAACTACAAAACCCTCTGCAAGCAATGATTTCTCAAGTCGTGACCTTACATCTGCCTCAAATCGAGCTCGATTTCCCATCAAACTGTCTGATGTATAACTATTAGCACATGTTCGATAAGCTTCATAAATACAAGTTCTGATATATCCATTCTCAATCTCCTCAATTGGCTTACGGTACTTTACGAAAATATCACATGCCTTATCTGGATTAATATGATAAGCAATCTGAGGATCCATTGTAAATGTAGAAGCATCCTTAGCAGTTACAGTAAAAGCCTCATAATTCTTACGCTGAACATTCACAGGATAAGTGAATACATCTGTAGAGAATGGATTATAGAATACCCAACCCTTAACAGTGCCCTCAACACCACCATAAGATGTATCATCAGTTGACCACTTATGAAACTTAATACCTACCTCACCAGAATCAACTGTAGTACATCCAATACAGCTTGAAAAACTAGTAGTCATTACAAATGCACATACAAGTGCAAACATCCAATTAATAAACTTTCTCATTACTTTTTAAAATTTTAAAAATTACTATTAATATTAATTATTCTCAATTTCTTTATAATATTTCTCACAAAGTTCTGTAGCTCTCCAATTAATATCTTCTACTTCTTTTAATTTAGATACTTCAATAAAATGATTCAAATTTTTCTGAAGTTTTTTTGGATCTATTTTAGTTAAAAGAAACTCCTTCATTTTTTCATTATTATTTTCATGAATATCTTCAAGAAGTTGAATAATATTAGCATAAGGAGTAAGAATATTCCTTATATGAGCTCCTAAAGTCTCATGATCAATCATAATCAGTCTTTCTTAGGTAAAATATAAACTGTATCAATCTTTTTATCTCCAGAGTCCCAAGAATCCCAATACTCACCATCAATAACTGTTACTTGATGCTGACGTACATGTAAGATATAAGTTCCATAAGGATGAGTCATTGCAAACTCATTAACAGTAATACGATCCTTACCCTTAACTGTCTTCTTATTATACTTATCACTTACTGTACAATTAAAATGCTCTGTAAGTACCTTATCAGCAACATATTGAATAAGAGTAGAATTCTCCTTTGCAATCTGAGAAGCAATATCAAATGCTTCATCCCAAGAGATATCAAATGCTGCACAATAAGAACGAAGTGTACAATCACCAATATTACGCTCCTTAGGATTTGGATTGAACTCTCTCCAACGCTTATCACCAGACAAAAGCTTTACACAAGTAAGGTTATTATCCTCAAGGAACTTAAGAACCTTCTCATAATTACTATAAAAGTTCTCTTCAGGAGCACCACTTTCATAATAGACTTTTACATTCTCATCTTGAATAACAAGTGTAGCTCTGTTTTCAAAAGTATCATCTACAAGAGAATAAGTACCATTCTCTGAGAAATCAATAGCAGAACCTACATAAAATGTTTTCTCTTTATTCATATTAAATTATTTAATGTTCAACAAAATTAATATAGTAATGTTTTAGATAAATTCAATTTTATTATATCTTTTTTAATTTAATCATACTTGAATTTAATCCTCTTTTTACATAACAACTTGTAGAATATCCAGTAATTGTCTTTCTTCCTTTAAATTGAGGAAATAACCTGTAGAATCTTTTCCAAGCAGATTTACGTTTCAATGAAGGTACTCTTACATCACGACCTATATCTACCATATAATATCCATTTATACTTCCTATAGGTTTATCATAATAAGTATCTCCTTTTATAGGCTCTTCATTATATATAGTTCTATTATCTTTATTTGAAAATTTAGTCTGAGATCTATACTCATAACTATGAACTCTAAAAGATCTTTTATTTCTTTTTATTGCTACCATATTTTAGTTCTTTAATCTCTTGTTTTAATCTTTTATTTTCTAATTCAAGATTTTTAATTTTAATATAAAGATCTTGAAAATCAAACATTAGATTATCGAAATATTTCTTATATTTAGTATAATAGTCTTTCATAATTTACCACCCATATTTATCCATTAATTCATTTGGTAATTTTCTATCAATTTGCTTTTGAATATCATCTTGAAGTTGATCATATTTATTTTCAAATTGTTTTAATTCATCTTCATCAAGAGGTTTATAAAATTTATCTTTAGGTTTATAATTCTTTTTCTTTTCTATTTTTCTGATTTCTGCTGGAGTACTTCCTATAATAGCATTCTTACCATCACCCCAACGGAACTGAAGCCATCCTTCATATTCTCCATCATCCCATGGATAATTGAAAGATACTTCATTATCTTTACGGAATAATATATCTTTTACTTTTAATCCATTAGTCTTATTATTTATAAGACAATAATTTGGATAAGGATCTTTTTGAATTTGAATTTTTACACCATCTTTTCCAATAGTATATTTCTCATTGTTGAAATCTACTAATATCCAACCATAAAAGAACTTATTATCATTCCATTCATAAGTATCTCTAACTTGACCATTACTTAAAATTTGTCCTTTCTTAGATGGACGTTCAATATTCTTATATACTTCTTTGATAAGTTCAATCTCTTCTAGACACTCTTCTTTAGTATCATAGAATGAAAAATCACAAGATCTGAATAAATCAGTAAAAGTAGAGAAAATAAGACAATAAGGCTTATCTTCTCTTTTATTGAATTCCCATATAGTAGTATTCTTACTCATTTTTATCTTTTCTAAAACTTTCTTTATTATCAAATCCATGAGCTTCTATCTTTTCTTTATCAGTACGGATAGAAAGTCCATTCTTATCTCCAAATATATCTTTATAAATTTCACATCTTATTTCACCTATATCACAAGATGAATAATTATTTTTATTGTGAAACTTTATTTCATATTTCTTATTTATATCTTCATTACGGCATATTTCAAATATAGTATCAAGTTCTTTTTTTAAGTCAATTAAATAATGATCTTTAATTCCTTTTTTATCAAGTAAATCATAAGGACGTGTATCTGTTCCTATATTTACATTATTATATGACCAAGGATATTTTATAATATATGTGAAATTACTACAAAGAATTGTAAAAGTTTTATATAATGGAGCAGTCTTAGAATAAGATACTTGATTATCTGTATTCTTATGAACTCTTACTTTAGACTTATAATAAAAACCAAGATTCGATTTTTTAACAACTTCTTTCTCTTCTGTATGATAATATGAAGATTTAAATGAATAATGTCCAGTATCAAGATCTACTTGATCTTTCTTATACATTATATATTTATCATCATTTACCTTATCTATACGAGAGATAAATATAGAATTCTTACTAAAAATCGAAACTTGGTTATATTTTTTCATTACTATTTTAATTTATTTAAACTAAAAATAGTATAAAACATGAAAAATTCAATTATTTAATCTAAAAAATAATTATTTATATATGTTTCTATCAAATCAATACATGAATTTACATCATCCCAATGACACATCTCTACTTGAGTATGCATATTACGATTAGGTATACCTAAATGAGCTGTCAGACAATTCTTACTGTTCATCTGAATAGCATGACAGTTATTACCTCCAGGCTTTGCAACTGCTTCTTGATATGATATAGCATAATTATTCGCTAATTGCTTAAGCTCTTCAAGAAGGTTATATCTTGCCTGAGGTCCATAGTCTAATACTACTCCACATCCAAGCTTTACAATAGAGTCATTTGCCTGTCCTTTATATACATCAGTATCAAAAGTGACATCTACATCAATAGATACATCTGGATTCAACTGCTTAGATATAACAGTGGCTCCACGAAGTCCTACTTCTTCTTGACTGCACCAAACAAGATAAAGACTTATATTATTCTTTACAAGATAATCTTCATCAATCCTATTAAAAGCTTCAGTCACACAATAGACTCCTATCTTATCATCTAAAGCATTTGCAACAATATAATTTCCTTTTTCTCCAAATTCAATATTAACATCTTTCTTGAATACAATTAAAGAACCTACATGTACACCTGCTTCTTTTACTTTCTCATCAGATTCATAACCAATATCTACAAGAATATCTTTAAACTGATCTGTCTTTTCTCTTTCTTCTTTAGTCTCTTTATGAATAGCTGTCTTACCAATAATACCAGGAATATTTCGTTTTACTCCACCAACAATAATATCTGACTTTACTAATACATGAGAACCTTCAATAGTCTTACGATCAAGTCCACCAAGATTTACAATATGAAGCATTCCATTTTTATTAATCTTAGAAACTTGCAAAGCATTCTCATCATAATGAGCAGAAATCATAATTATCTTAGCATCTTCTTTATTACTTCCTTTATGCCATATAATATTATCTATGTTATCACGAGTAAAACTACCATGAGGATAATAACAAATATCTCCATCTTCATTAAGGGAAAACTGTGTCTCATATCCTGATGGTGTATGAGTATTTAAAAGCTTATTCAAAAATTCTTTATTTGTCATTTAAACCAAAAATTATAAAAATCACTTATTAAAACAATTATTAATTTATAAAAGAAATATAATACTAATAGACAAACACAAATTGGCCATAATGTAATTACAATAATACGTATTATATTTCTTAACCATTTAGGTCTTATATCTTTTTCATCCTTATCTAGTTTTGTTTCTATAACATCACTATATAATGAATATCCAAAAGCATATCCAAGACTATAATAAATAAAAATTAGACAGATAAATATAATTATAACTTTAATCATATTATGTTAATTTTAAAAGTTCTTCTCTTTTAGTTGGAACAAAAGGAAGAGTATTTCTCTTATATTCTGTACGGTTAATACGAGATATTACTTCTTCAACACTGTCTTGTACAACATAATCATTATCTACTAATGGTGGATATTTCTTATAAAGTTCATCAATAGCAATCTGATATTCTTCTGAATGATGACCTCTATATTCAAGATAAGTCTGAATAATATCATCTACCTTCTTATAAGCTTCATAATTATTATCATGTGCAAACTGTGGAGCAATCTGTCCCATATCTCCAAGATTATTCACACCATTTCCATCAGTTGGAGTAATATTCAAAGCATATGAAAGAGCGTTTACTTTTCTTGCATATTCATTTCTAGTCTCAATTTCATCTTTTGAATCAAATGAATCTAGACTTACATATTTAGTAAAATTATCATAATGATCTCTAAGCCAATTTACAAGTTCATATACTTCATGTTTCCAAAGTCCTCCAATTGGATTTAAATCAGCAACATCACCATGAATTGTAAAGAAACCAAGATAATGCTCTGTAAGATTATCTGTGTCCATTACAAGTCCTTTCATATAATTAGCAAGATCATAAAGATACATCATACGGAGACGAGCTTTAATATTACCTTGTCCAATTGTTGTTGGTAAATGACGTTGTGAAAAACTAGCTTTCATAAATAAAAACTCTTTCTGAAGATTCTCAGTCCAATATTGTCCTTCTTTACAAAAAGCTTTCATACATTTTAAAGCAGAATTATTCTCATCTTCTGTATTTGATGTACATGGAAGTGATATTCCATAAAATTTTAAATCAGAATTTCTTTTCTCTACTTCTGAACAAATTGCTGCTGTCAATGTAGAATCAATACCACCAGAAATACCAAGAATCATTGCCCATACATTATTTGACTCCATATATTTCTGAGTATCATCAACTAGTTTATTAAATACTTTTTCGTAATTCATATATTATTTAAATTTTGGTAATTCTTTATATATGTCATCTATCCATCTTCTGATACAATCTGCAAAATATTGATTAAATCTTGGATGAATATATTTTACTTCATCCATAGTCTGATAATCATAATTATAATTATTATAATAAGTTGCTAAAAAGAACTCATCACAAATAAATATATTCCAAATAGCTTTTAATCTTTTCATTTATTTACAGCTTGAATTTCTGAAATTGAATTAACAATAAGTGTAGGCTTACCAATAAAATCTCTTAAAGTCTTACAATCACAATATGACATTGCTGAACAAAGATAACTTTCCATATTCTTTGACCAACCAGCAATTGTATATTTTACTGGAAGATATTTTGTAATTCCTTCAGCAGTCTTCTTCTTTTCACCATCAATAGATTTTTGACCATCTGCTGAAGCCATTCCAAAGAATTTTACATCAATAGGACCAATAAGTTTCTCACCATTTAAATCTTCTAACTTAGCATTATATTTTCCTCTTGCTTCAGATACTTCATTATCAAGTTCTCCATATTTCTCAATAGCATCTTCAATAGCTTTTTTCCAAGGCTCTAATGAATGTTCAATAAATTCTTCTGTATAATGACCCCACCAATTTCCTTTATCATCTTTATAAAAATCTTTATATCTTG
>AUXO018521295.1_pt1 | contig 14062 bp, 9 predicted proteins | sample 768731 | NCBI WGS metagenome assembly AUXO01 (sample SAMN02715735, study PRJNA202380) | gut metagenome | biome: sheep rumen | host: Ovis aries | place: New Zealand: Palmerston North | reverse complement strand
ATTACAAGTGGTATTGTTGTTATAGGACTGTTTGCAGGTATCTTGTATGAGTGTGTTGCTTTAGCGTCTGTTAATGTTTTTGTTGCAATGGTTGTACCGTTTAGTATGAATTCCACTTTACCGTTCATGTTGTTTCCAAGATTGTCTTTGACAGTGGCATTCATTTGAACGGTTGAACCTGGTGTTCCAAGTACCTTGTTTGCGGTTATGACTGTTTTTGTCTGGTTTTTGGTGATTGATGCTGTTGCACGTGCCGTTGAGTTCTGGAAGTTTGTACCACCCATAACTACAATTATATCATAGTTTGCAGCTCTCCAGTAAGTTGGTATGGTGTATGTTATTGTTGCCTTACCATTGGTAAACTTGCTTTTTCCAACTACAACATCACCAAGTCTGAATGTTGCGGTTACATTTGATGTGTCTTTTGTTCTTGAACTCATATATGCCACAAGGGTGATGTTTCCGCCTACTTGACCATCCACGTTTTTAGCACTACATTTGATTGGGTATAGGTAGTTGTTTTGAATTAATGCTTTTGATTCGTTCTTAACTGCCTTGTCACCGAAGGTTTTGTTTCCTTGTAGTGAGTTGTTTGTCACATTGTTCTGTACACTATCATAGTCGATATATACAGGCCATTGTGCATTTGTCTTTATGGTGTTTGCCGTTACTGAGTTGTTGTGTGATTTTTTGCTTAGGAATACTCCCTGGTCACCTGCAGGTATTGAATCGGAGTGTGCATATCCAACGATTGTTCCATATTCTTTCTGGGTAATGTCGAATATGTTTCCTTTAATGGTGTTGTGTGTTGCTGCTTCAGTAGCTACACCGTATGGTTGGGTACCTTTTATTTTGAAGGTGTTGTTTTCTATTGTATTATAGTGGGTATGGTATAACTCTGTAGCATAGGTAGCTGCACCTTTAGCTGTTATGTTGTTGTTTGTTAGTGTTAGGTTTCTGCATGATTCGAATACTACTCCATATCCGTAGTCAGCATAGTATCTGTTGCTTTTTCTTGGTGTAATGGTTATGGTATTTTGAGCTACAAGTGTATTTACACTGTTTAAACCTGCAATGAATCCTTCAGTACAGTATCCACCAAGTACTTTCACGGTGTTTTTTCTGAATGTATTGTTTGAAGCGTTGTGTGTTAGTATGGATTGACCCCATGGGGCACCTAATACTCCCATACCATATGAGTATGGTCCGTAGCTGTCTATGTATACCTGGTTGTATGTTACGTTGTTTTGATGACTGTCAAAGTATATGTCTATACCGACAATACTGTTTTTACATTCTTCTGTAGGTCTTGTGTAACCAGTAAATTCTGATTTTGTATTTATTATGTTACGGTCTATTGAATTTAATGAAGAGTATACAAGTACAATACCATGATTGTGTAAAATCTCTTTGATTGTACCTATTTTTTCATTGAACATTATTTCATCATAGTATTCATATGGTATACCACTTTGATTGATGAATATGCTGTTGTTTTTAATCACATTCAAGTCAGATGAGTATATGAACATTCCATTGTTAACTAGATTTCCGCTAGTGTTTATTTTACAATTTGTAATTGTGTTACCTGATGATACATATAGGAATATACCAAAGCTTTCGGTGTTGTCGAAGTTGTTGATGGTAACGTTTGTAACGTTACAGTTGTTTACTTCAATCAATTCTAATCCATGTCTGTTAAGTCTTCCAGGATTTTTATTGTTTATTCTAATGTCCTTTACTGTTGATGAATCCGCATCTTCCAGTAATGTCAATGTACCTGTATTGATTACACAGTTTTGACCAATTACATGTACTTTTTGAGGGAATATGAAATCTTTATTCTTAAATGTACCTTTTAGAATAACGGTATCGTTTTTGTTGATTTTTGAATTTGCTATTCCTTCTTCGTCAAAGTACTGTACGTAGTTTGAATCGGTGATTACAAATGTCTTGTTTGACTCTGGAAGTTCTGCTGATGAACCTATGATAGGAGCTAGGTAAGCTTTTTCTAATCCTTTACCATTCTTGGATGATAATACGTTGGATTCGTCGACTGTTATGAATGATTCATCCTTGCTTCTTGCTCCTGCTTCTGAAAAGTCAATAGCATAATTTGCATCTGAGGTAATTACATTGTTTTTAGCAGTCACGTAGTTTACCTTCTTGCTCGACGACTGCTTCTTGAAGTAAATACCCGTCTTTCCACTGGTAATGTTGTTTTTTTGTATCAATATATTCTTATGGTTTCCCTTTGAATAGATACCATATCCTTCAGTGGATAATATGTAGTTGTTGGTCACGTTAACATTACTTGAACCGATTATTATTCCGGCACCACTGTTTGAGTAGATTCTGTTGTTTTCAAGAACTACATCCGGACCACCAGTCTCAATACCTACTGTGGAGAAGTTAACTCTTACTTCATTGTTTTTAACGATAGCTCCTTCACATGCGTATATACCTTGTGCGGTAGCGTTTACCTTGTTGTAGGTAATGGTATTGTTTTTGAAGTCCTGTGTGGATATACCACGATATCCCTGGTTAACTGTGTTGTTGTGGATAATATTATTTTTACCCATAACCTGTATTGTGTAACTCCAGGATGTGTTTCCACCGGTCACATAGTTGTGTTCGATGATGTTGTTGTCACAGTAACCTCCACGGAATAAACCTGAACCATATGCACTGAAGTAAATACCATTAGCACGGTCACTTGAAACTGTGTTGTTTACTATGTAGTTGTAATAACAGTTTCCCATAGGTAGGGCAGTGTGTGTACGATTGTAGTTTGAATCACCAATATCGGTCACACCCGCTGTTTGGGTAGTCTTAATGGTGTTGTTTATTATGGTACTTTCATTCATCTCGTCACATGCTATTGCAAATGAGAATATTCCATGTACGTGTATTGTGTTGTTTGCAAGGTATATGTTTTTTGTGATGTTTGTATATATACCTGAACAGTATGGCTTATTGTTGTGTATTGTAAGGTTATGTACCTGACTTCCCTGGGAATTCATACCTTGAACGTTTACAGTACAGTTGTATAGTTTAGCTGTTCTTCCTACGCTGGTAATGGTTATGTTTTTCTTATCTATGGTAAAGTTAACATCTCTGAATTCACCTTGTAGGTCAAGAATATCTCCAGCCATTACCTGACCACTGGTGACTGTTTGATTGGTTTTTGGATTTTTTGTAAAGAAAGCGTTGTAATTCTTGGATGTTATAACATTTACCACAGGGGCTTGTTTAGTGTTTTTATCTTCTGAATTACTAATTTTATTAGAATCAGTAGTTGTTTTCACGTCTGTCTTTTCAGCTATCTGTGTTGTAGCTGTTGTCACACTACTATCCTGAACATCAAGGGTATCCTGATTGTCGGAAGTAATGTTGTCACTTGCCGATACGGCAGTAACGCTTAGCATGAAAAAAATCACTGTTACCAATAAAAATTTGTTTATGGTTTTCATTTTTTCACCTATGTATATTTTCTTGGACAATTCTTTTTAGATATTTCCAAAGAATATTACTATGTATATTAAAGATAATTATTAAACTTTAAGTTTAAAATTATAAAGTATTTTTTATTATAAAATACATTTTTATAGATTTTTTAATATTTTTATCAAAATAAGATATTTTTAATTAAATCGGGTGGTTAATAGTAATGTTAGTAATTTTGGTAAAGTATCTTCTGTATTAGCCTTTTTGAAGATGATGATTTAAAATAAGTTTTAATGTTGATGTTTAAATATTTTAATATATATAAAAAAAGGGAGTTAAAAATAAATACTTTTAATTGTTGACAAGTATTTTAATAAGTTTATAAGAACACTCAAGATGACTATAATAAATGCTATTAATAATATTCTTCTGATTAACTTTTTTTCCTTCAGAAGATATTTGGGATCTTTTTTCAATCCTTTCGGTGTTCTTAAAGTATTTTTCATATCAATCACTTAAAAAAAAATTTGAGATATGATGAATCATATCTATCTACATTGCATATAACAATGGCGTTATAAGCTCTTCTTGGACCACTACCATCTTTCCTGTTTTTGGATCCTGATAAGTAGTACCCATTTTCTGATAACCTGAACCGGAACTGGTTATGTTTTCCGGTGTTTGATTTAGTTCCTGATAGTTCTCATCAAGTTCCACCATTTGTTTTGCAGCTTCAACGGCACTTTGTTTCTGTTCTTGTGTCATATCACTAAACATGATGGTCTCTAAACCCGTAGACATTATTGCAAAGATCATAAAGCCCACAGCCAATACAAGCATAACGTCTGTCATGTTTACAATTGAAGCCATCGGATCGTTATCTTCTTCATGATGTATGTCTCTACGTCTAATTGACATATTTACACCTCTATAATAACTTCTGCAATGTCATATAATGCCGTTATTTCTTCATCATACCATCGTCTGCGTATTTTGGATACTACATAACAGATGTTTGCAGCAGTTAAACCTGCAGTAGTGGTGTTGAATGCGGTCGTTAAACTGGTCGTTAAAGTCTGCATATCTCCAGCACCGAGTGCAGCTAAACCAGGTCCCATAGGAATAATGGTACCAAGTAAACCACATGCAGCACCTACTTTTGATACTATATCCACTTTTTCTAATGATTTTGAAATATTAAATTCTTGTTCTTCAATTAAACTTCTAGCAATTGTTTCACGTGTTTTTTTGCTGTATAAATTCTTATCCAACTGTGCGATTGAACATAATAAATCCTTATCGTTTAATGTTAAGTTTGAATGATTTATCACTTGACATACCTGTTCAGGATTTACGCATGAAGATATATTCCGGATTAAGATGTCCTTTTTTTGTCCGTCGAGTTGTCTTCTTCCAGTATACTCTGCAAGAATGGAACCTATTTCATAGACAGCAAAAATTATGAATATTACCAGTAATATCATAACAGGTATAAGTAAACTTTGAGCTATTACATTTAATATACCTGATAAAATTTCTCCCCCTGGAATCGTTGCCATATCATGTTCTCCTATATATTTAGTAGTTTAAGAAGGAACTGGTTTTTCTAGCCATTATTCCTCCAATTATCATTAACACTATACCTCCGACTACAACAGCTAATGTGCCTGATACACTTGATAAAGCGATGCTGCTTCCTTCAGATACATAAACCATATTTGGTAGTATTAAAATACATAACAGGAAGTATAATCCCATAAATACCATGAAATTACCTAATACTATAGGGTATGGTTTGTCAATTCTGGATACTATCTGTGTAGAAAGGAAATATGTTGCTCCCATAACTATCACTAAAGCTACAGATGATAATGAGCCTAGTGCAACGGTAGATACACCAGCAACCGGTGCAATCATTATAATTGAAGCGAGTATAGCTCCAAAACAGCATGGACATGGTGCTACCATAGCCATACATGTTGCACTTCCACTATTTTTTCCTGTAACTTTCCAATCATATATGGTTTTAAATCCGGTTATTAATATTATAACTGCAATAACGGCGAATATTGCGGAGCTATAACCATATACAATCTGATAAATTTGATCTGTGAATGGTTGGCATATATATGATAATAAGATTAATCCAATTCCATATCCAACTAAAATATATATAGCAGTTTTTCTTTTGATTCCGGAGAATCCCAGAGCTAATCCAATCTTAACTCCGAATATTAGAACTGCTAACAATATTCCATATTGTAAGAATTCCTCAAACATATATCTGTCCCTCCATATTAATTGTAATAAATCATAATTTCATAATTCAAAAATTATTAACTTATATAAGAATATTTTTATTTGTCCTTATTATTAATATTTTTATGATGATAATTATTTGACACATAATTTTTAAAAAAGATTTGATTTTATTATAAAACATTTCTTATTTTTTTTCCAAATTACAAAAAAAATATATAATTAATCAATTATAGTAAATATCATGAAGAAGTATATATGTCAGAGGACTTCTTCAATTAATTATTAATTGAAAAAGGAGGTAAAAATATCAGAATTAGAAATTCTTTATTTTTATCTTTCATGATGATAATGTTCATATTATTGTCAACGGCACTGGTAAGTGCAACCGATGATGTTGATATGTTAACTGCAGATAATACGGCAGATTTGTCAACGGATATGGAAGATAATGTATTAAATGATAATGATAATTCTAATTTAATAGAAAAAACAAATGATGAAAAGAATATTGATGATGACACTTTAACAAATGATAAGTATGTGACAGATAAGAACGATTCACTCAAAGCGGCATCCAAGAAGATAGAACCTACCATCAGATTAAGTGATTACAGTATATACCGTAATCAAACAAGTACCTTCTATGCTAGGATAATGGATGAAAACGCAACAGGAACGGCAATATTCAAGATAAACGGTATCACAATCAGTGATAAGTTAAACGTTCAAAATGGTATTGCTTCAACGGATTTCACAATTCCGGTAAATTGGGGTCTTCAAACACATACATTAACATTTGTATATGCGGGAAATGATGTGTATAAGGAAGCTAGAGTAAATTCAACATTAACATTGGAATATGACAGTGACAGGCTTGATCCTAATTTAAAATCATCAAATTATGAGAAAAAATACAACCAAACCGTACGCCTGGAAGTAAGCTTGAATAAGTCTGCAACAGGAAAAGTGGCTTTCAAGTTAAGAAATAAAACTATTGCAATAGTCAATGTGGAAAACGGTGGAGCATATTATGACTTTGAACTCAAATCAATTACTCCAAACCGATATAGATTATCAGTAGTTTACAGTGGTGATTGGCAGTTTTCCGAAAAAAGATTAAACTATAATCTTACAGTAACAAAAATCGACACTAAAATCACCACAAAAAATGTAACTTCAAAGGCCGGTGCCCAAACAATATTCGAAGCAAGAGTAAGGGATGAATACGGTAATAACGTAACCAAAACAAATGTATCCTTCAAGTTGAATGCTGGAAGTATTGGTGTAGCCGAAACTGATGAAAACGGTATTGCAATATTAAACATTACTACAGATTACAGATTGGATAAAACAAACTATACAATCAAAGTAGTGGTTGGAGAAAATGCCATAAGAAATGCTAATCAAAGCACGGCAGTACTTACAATGAAACAATTAAAAACAAAAACTGAAGTATCCAACATAAATGCCAAACCGGGAGATAAGGTCACATTATCAACATCAGTAGCGGATGAAAATGGTAATCCTGTACTAAATGGGTATGTAACGGTATACGTAAACAATAAGAAATATGCTCAGATTAATGTACAAAACGGTTTTGCCAGAACTTCATATACACTACCTGCAAATATGGCCGGTAATTTGGAGCTCAAATCAGTATATACCGGTACATGGAAGTATGCAAACAGCAACTCCACAGGTACTCTTGCCATAACAAAATTGGCTACCAGAACATTGGCCGGAAATGTACTTACAAAACCTGGATTTGCAAGTGAATTCAACGCTAACGTAACCGATCAAAACCAGAAAAACGTTAATGAAGGAGTAGTAGTATTCAGATTAAATGGAAAAGTGATAGGTAATGCAACAGTTAAAAACGGACAGGCAATCCTGAAGTATACCGATCCATTAACTGCTGCAGGTAAATATCGTATAAATGCCAATTACATGGGAACTGATTTGTATAAAGAAAGTGCAGATGAAAACATATATAATGTAAGTCAACTTAAAACTGTGATGAGTGGATATAACTTCTCAACAGTAGTTGGAAAGACAGTAACCTTAAAGGTAAACCTGGTTGACGAATCAAGATATGTTGTAAATAACGGAACAGTAAGATTCTACGTAAACAACACTTACATCGGAAATGCATCTGTCGTTAAAGGTGTGGCACAAATAAACTTCACACCATCACTTAAATATGAGTCAAAACAGGTAAGATACACGGCAAACTATACTAAAAACGATTATTACATGAATTCCACAACCTATGGAAACTTAACTATTACCAAACAACTCGAAGTATATGTCAGTCCAAACGGAAACGATAACAATTTCGGTAACAAGACACATCCATTTAAAACAATACAGCATGCAATAAACCACGTGGCATTACTCGGTACGATAAACCTTGCAAAAGGTACCTATAAAGAAAACAACATACTGGTCAACAATTCAGTAAGAATAGTAGGTACTGGAGTAAATGATTGTATAATCGATGGAAGTTCATCCAGGATGATATTCAATGCATCCATTGAAAAATACTCCTTGGAACTTCAAAAGGTATGTCTACAAAATGGTAAAAGCAGCATAGCAAATACTGCCGGAGCAATATATTCTGCCGGAATGCTCATAACCAACGGTGTCAAGTTCCAAAACAATGTTGCTACAGGTGCAAGCTCAGCGGGAGCCATATACAGCATAGGCGCACTTAACATTACCGGAACCACATTTACCAACAATACCCTAACAGCACCAACTGCTGAAGGGGCTGCTATACGTACAATAAACAACAATACAACTGTAGTGGCATCCACATTTATAGACAACACAGCCAAAGGTAACACGGCTGCCGGAGGTGGAGCAATATATGCTCAGAGAGTAAGTTTAATAATAATGAACACCACCTTCAACAAAAACAGTGCAACAGCCCGAAATGTTACCGGTGGAACAATCAAAGTTGTCAATTCCACGGCATCAATATATAATGTACGTTTATTAAACAGTAATGCAAACGCTACAGAAAATGCAATGGGTGGAAGTATCTGTGACTTAAGTAGTAACATGGAAATGAATAATGTAACTGTACAGAACAGCCTGATTGATGCAAAATCCATAGCAAGTGGTGGAGTAATCTACCTTGAAAGTGCACAGATGGAAATAACAAATTCCAAATTCCTAAACAGCAGACTAAAAGCTGAAAATGCGATGGGTGGTGTAATATCCACATATTATGGACTAACAACAATCCGGGGCAGTGACTTCGAATTAACTAACATCGTAAGTACAAACAACTCCTACGGTGGAGTAATATATCACACCTTAGGAACATTGTATTCCATGTACTCCGTATTTAACAATACGGTATCCAAGGCAAGTACTATATATGGTGGAAGCATATACTTCTCAGGAACAACACTGAAACTAAACCATACAAACATTACAAAAAGTGTAGTCAATGCAACGGCTACAGGACTAGCAGGAGCATTATATTCAGAAGCAAATGCGGAGATAAATGCATCCAACTTCATAGATAATAAAGTATCAGGTAAAAGTGTTGGTGGGGGAGCAATAGCAAGCCTAGGAAACTTGGTCATCACACAGACAAACTTCGAATCCAACAATGCATCAAATGTTGGAAATGCAATAACAGGAGTCCAAAAGCTAATTACTATAAATGGTAATTATTGGGGATCCGCCAGTCCTAACTGGAAAACAGAACTTAAAGGTATAACTGAACCTTCAAGTTATTCAAAAACCAAAATTAAAAATTAGAATTATTTAATTTTTATTCTTTTTTTATTTTTTTTACTTATTTTTATTTTTCATAGTTTATAGCAGTTTATTGTTTGTTTTTAGGTACTTTTTCTATAAATTCAATTACTGTTTATCCCCAAAGTTTAGTCTTAGGTTTGCTATGACAATACATTTATATACTATGAAAACAACATATGATTATATGTCTTAGTATTGCTAAGATAAACGAGGTGATGTTCATCTACAAATATGATGAAAATGTAATATCAGCAAAAAAGGAAATACAATTTGAGAAAAGTTATTTAAAATCATTACCCAATCAGAATCAACAACTCGGCAATAACCCGTTAATGCTAATAACACATACCGTAATGATAAAAAAATATGTTGTACAGAAAAATAGGATTATACTAAAAAAGAAAAAAAGAGTATTCTATACCTAAATAAAAATACTCTATATGATAGAAGAAGGTGTTACTATCTTAAAATATGAACAATTAGATAAAATAGCCCAAATATATAATGGTTTAAGAATAACACGCTATGCAGATAAAGATAATTCCAACATGAAGGAAGTATTAAAAAAGATTAACAATAAAGAGAACCTGCTGGAAACAGAACAATTATCCTTAACCGATTCCATAGATGAAAAATATTACTCTAAAGAAAATGACATTATCATACAGACAACAAGCCAGATAAATACCATAAATATCATAAAAAAAGAAAATATCATCATTCCTGCAAATTATACAATAATCAGAACCAACAAGGAACATAATCCTTATTATATATTATATTTATTAGAAAGCAATCAATTTAAAAAAGTGGAAAGAAAACTAAGTGGAGGATCAAATCTTCACTTTTTAAAAATACCCGATTTAAGGAAGATGAATGTGAAAATACCTTCAAAAGAAAAACAAGACCGAATAGTGAACATACTGAAATTAATTGATGAAAAAAATAAGCTGGAAGAAAAGAAAATCAAACTTAACAAACAAATAACTGAAGCAATATTTATCAAGCAACTAGGTGAAGAATATGTCCAATAACAATTTAGAAACAAAACTGCTGGCTGTTGCCGATCAATTAAGGGGAAGTATGGATGCAAATGAATATAAAAATTATATATTGGGATTAATATTCTACAGATATCTTTCTGAAAAACAAGAACACACAACAAACAAAATATTGAAAAAAGAAAGAATAAACATTAATGAAATAATGGATGATACTTCTAAATATGAGCAAATCAGAAAAGATGCATTAGATAAATTAGGATATTTCATAACGCCGGATTTATTATACGGCACAATAATTGAAAAAACGAATAATGATGAATTCATAATAGATGACCTACAGGATGCATTCAATCAAGTAACAAATCCATTAATGCCAACAGAAAAGCATTATGATTTCAGCAATCTGTTTGATGATGTGGACTTAAACTCACTTAAGCTAGGAAAAACACCAGATGAAAGAAATGACAAGATATCCGATGTAATTGCAAAACTCAATGAAATAGACTTCAAACTAAACGAGGATGAAAATGACCTATTGGGTGATGCATATGAATACCTGATAAGTCAGTTTGCATCAAGTGCCGGAAAAAAGGCTGGAGAATTTTATACACCCCAAGAAGTATCAACAATACTTGCAAGAATAGTAACGTTAAATAAACAACAACTAAAAAGCGTCTATGATCCAACATGTGGGTCAGGTTCATTACTATTAAGAGTAAGCAAGGAATGTGAAATAGACTGCTTGTATGGGCAGGAATTAAATCAAACTACATATAACCTAGCAAGAATGAATATGATCCTTCATGGAATAAAATACGACCAATTTGACATTAAACAAGGAAATTCATTAAGCAATCCTCAACATCAGGGTATGAAATTTGATGCAGTGGTGGCAAATCCCCCTTATAGCGCTAAGTGGTCAAGTGATAAACAATATTTGGATGATGACCGATTCTCAGAATACGGAAAATTAGCTCCAAAAAGCAAGGCGGATTATGCATTCATCCAACACATGATATATCACCTTGATGAACAAGGAACACTTGCAGTAGTTCTACCACATGGAGTACTCTTTAGGGGAGCAGCCGAAGAAAAAATAAGAAAATATATCATAGAAGAGCAAAACTATTTGGATGCTATAATAGGACTACCAAAAAACATCTTCTATGGAACTGCAATTCCAACATGTATACTCGTATTTAAAAAATGCAGACAGAATGATAATGGTATATTATTTATTGACGCATCCGAAGGATATGAAAAAGTAAAGAACCAGAACAAACTAAGGCCGGAAGATGTGGAAAAAATCATAGAAACGTATGCTGAGCGTAAAGAAATAGACAAATATTCCCATGTAGCAACGCTAGATGAAATCAAGGAAAATAATTACAATCTAAACATTCCAAGATATGTGGATACATTTGAAGATGAAGAGCCGATAGATCTTGATGAACTAGTGGACGAACTAGAAAAAATAGAAAAAGAAATAAAAGAAGTGGATGAAAAAATCATAGAATACTGTAAAGAACTAGGCATCAGACCACCAGCCATAATGAATGATTAAAAAAAATGGTTAATTCTGTTGAAAGAAGTAGTTCTGATAATCGAGACAATATTAAAAACATGAAAAATATAATGATATATAATAAAGAACCCAAAAAACAAGAAATAAAAGAAGATATACACATAACAATCAATGTCTTCTTATTTGATTAACAGATAATCTATATTAAATAATATTGACCAATATACTCTTTTAAGAAAGGAATATCCTCTATCATGTTATCCAAACTAGGTCATGCATTATTCCTTCATATCTATTTTGTAATCTTGTTGAGGAAAGTGGTGGGGGATTATGATTTTTTTTGTGAAAAATTTTTTATAGGAACATGTTTAATATAATAATATCAAGTATCCATTTTTATTAAAATATAAAAAATGGATATTATTTTAGCCATTTTTTTATTTATTCCTAAATTTGGCAAAAGGAACTACTGAAAAATAACATGTGTTGCAGTTTATATGGAATGTGTTAAAATGATAAAAAGACAATTATATTTAAAACAATTAAGGCAACTACAAGATAAAGATTTTATTAAAGTAATTACAGGAATTAGACGGTCTGGTAAAACAACATTACTTTTAACTTTTATCGAAGAGTTAAAAAAAGAAATTCAAGAGGAAAATATAATTTATATATCATTAGAAGATTTAAAATATATCAATATAACCACAAACAATCAATTATATGACATAATTAAAGATGAAACTAAAAATCTCGAAGGAAAAATATATTTCTTCTTTGATGAAATTCAACAAATAGAAAACTGGGAAAAATTAATAAATGGATTAAGAGTATCCTATGACTGTGACATATACATAACTGGATCAAACTCAAAACTATTATCAGGAGAATTGGCAACACTTATTGCAGGAAGATATATAGAGATACACGTATATCCTTTTTCATTTAATGAGATAATACAGTATAATTCCGAAATAAAAAATATTAACATAACAAAAGAAATTGAAGAAGAATTATTTGAAGAATATATAACATATGGAGGCATGCCAGGAGTAGTATCCATTGACAATCCCGAAGTTAAAATTCAAGCATTGGAGGATATATATAATTCAATAATACTCAAGGACATAATTTACAGACATTCAATATCAAAAGTTACGATATTACAAAGATTATTATATTATATGATTGATACAGTAGGAAATGCTTTTTCATCAAGGAGTATACACGGATACTTTAAAAATAAAGCAATCAAAACCTCAAAAGATACGATAAATAAATATGCTGAATATATCTCTGAATCATTTTTCATGTTAATGGCAAAACAGTTCTATGTTGAAGGAAGACAAGTATTGACTATGTATGAAAAATATTATTTAACTGATCATGGATTTCATCAAGCCATAGTTGGAAACAACTCAGAAATCATTACAGGAATCCTAGAAAATATAGTTTATATTGAATTACTAAGAAGAGGATACAATGTCAAAGTAGGAAAAATAAGTAAGGAAGATAATAAAGAAATCGATTTTGTATGTCAAAAAAATGGTGAATACTTATATATACAGGTAACATATTTATTGTCGAGTGAAAAAACGATAAACAGGGAATTTGGTTCATTAATGAAAATAAAGGATAATTATCCAAAATATGTAATAAGTACTGATAAAATAAACTTTTCTCGAAATGGAATAAAACATATAAACATAATAGATTTTCTAAAAGATGAAAATATATAATATTTATTGAATACACAAAAAAGGAGTAGTATATTATAATGTAAAGTGATAATTAGCGTTATAGTGCTGCAATATAATATGAAAAAATTAAAAAAAAGATAGTGAAGTAGGGGTGTTTAGGATATTACCAGTTTTATGTCTTTGCTCATAGCATAGTGATTATTGTTTTCACCTACTTTAAGTGTCATGGTCTGTTTTAGGCTTTCTCCTTCTTTAACGGCCGGTGTCTTGATATTGATGATTATTACTCCACCGTCAATCTGGAGTGTGCTGTTTATGGTTATGCCGTTTATCTTGTATCCGGCCTGTCC
>AUXO014403125.1_pt1 | contig 14062 bp, 11 predicted proteins | sample 768731 | NCBI WGS metagenome assembly AUXO01 (sample SAMN02715735, study PRJNA202380) | gut metagenome | biome: sheep rumen | host: Ovis aries | place: New Zealand: Palmerston North | reverse complement strand
TGACACAGACTATAATTTCTGCAGATATCTGATAGATAATGATCTTATACCGTCTGATGTAGCCATACAGGTATTGACACAATCAAGACCTCATATCATTGAGAAGACCATGCAGGCCGTTGAAGGCGCTCCTAACGTTGTCGTACATCTTTATAATTCGACGAGCGCATTACAGCGTGATGTGGTTTTTGGTTTTGGACGTAAGGAATGCATTGATCTGGCTGTTGAAGGCGCTAAGATGATCAAAGAATATATTGACAATTACAGCGGTTCCACCAACTGGATCTACGAGTATTCTCCTGAGAGTTTCTCGTCTACCGAGCCTGATTTTGCCGTTGAGATATGCGATGCGGTATTAGACATCTGGCAGCCTTCGACTGATCATAAGACCATAATAAATCTGCCTGAGACTGTTGAATATACGACACCTAATGTGTATGCGGACATGATCGAGTATTTTTGCACTAATACAAAATGGAGAGATTGTATCTTCGTCTCGCTTCATACCCATAATGACAGAGGGACCGGAGTAGCTGCATCTGAGTTAGGCCTTATGGCAGGTGCTGACAGGATCGAAGGAACACTGTTTGGCAACGGTGAGAGAACCGGAAATGTTGATATTATTACACTTGCCGTAAATATGATGATGCAAGGCGTTGATCCCGTACTTGATTTTTCCGATATCAATTCATGCATAGATATCTATGAGGAATGTACCGGAATGAAGGTTGAACCGAGACACCCTTGGGCGGGCAAACTTGTATTTACGGCTTTCTCCGGCTCACATCAGGATGCGATCAATAAGGGGAAGAAAAGAATGGCGGAAAGAGGCTCGACTATCTGGGAAGTACCTTATCTGCCTGTTGACCCCGCTGATCTCGGTAGAGATTATGAACCCATTATCAGGATCAACAGTCAGTCGGGCAGGGGTGGCGTATCCTTTGTTCTTGAACAGTATTTTGGTGTCATATTGCCAAAGACCTTCTTAAGAGATTTCCTTAAGGTCGTTAAGCATGAGACCGACGAACACTCCATTGAATTACTGCCGCAACAGGTATTTGATCTTTTCGATGATTATTATATCAATGTCGCGTCCCCTTACTGGCTTAAGAGCTTTGCTGAGACAGCTCAGGGAGACAGAGTCTCTGTTGTAGAGGCCGTCATTACAGATAACGGCAGGGAAGTAAAGATCAAGGGAGAAGGTAACGGTCTTCTTGATGCCTTTGTAAATGCTCTGGCGCAATATACCGGAATATCATTCTCGATCGCAATGTATAACGAGCATGCCATGAAGAGCGGATCTGATTCGGCTGCTATCACCTATATTGAGATCAAGAGGAGTTCTGATGATAAGACCTTTATCGGTGCCGGCGTATCGAGTTCTGTTACCAAGAGTTCGGTGCGCGCAGTACTGAGTTCATTTAACAGAATGCTCGCAGATTGATCAGTCTTCCTTGCGGTTGTTGATATTTGTAAGCTGATTGATGGCGACCACGGTCGGTATTCGAACGGTAAAAGAGGCTCCGTTGCCTTCCGCTCGATTGCCGGCCGTTATGTTTCCCATATGTTCTTCGGCAATTGCCTTAGCAAGGGCCAGACCGATACCGTGTTTACCTTCAGATCCTTTTGCAAACCTCTCGAAAAGCTTCGGGAGCATTTCTTTACTGATGCCGGGTCCGTCATCTTCTACCGTGAAAATGATATAGCCGTTTTCCTGTCTGACATCGAACCAGACTGTTGTCTCGCAGTATCTCAGGCAATTAGAGAAGAGATTCTCGAGCATGCGGAAGATATCATTCTCATTAGCGTAGATGTATTCTTCCTTAAGCTTGATATTATTGATCAGTTGTTTGTTGGAATGGAGAAAGCCGCCTCTTACACGTTCGATAACCATCTCGACGACTTCTCTGACATCCAGTTTCTGCTTCTTGACCTCATAATTGCCGCTACGTGACATATCCATCTTTGAGATAGACAGCAGATTCTCGACAAGTGTAGAAAGTCTTTGTGTCTCGGCGATAATAATATCTACTGCTTCATCCTTCTTATTATCATCGAAAACATCATATTTGATACCTTCGGCATATCCTTGGATAGACATCAGGGGAGTCCTTAACTCGTGAGAAGCATTTTGAAAGAATGTCTTCTGTTCGATATCAGTCTCTTGCAACTTACAAGCCATCATATTCATTGTATCCCCAAGATCACTGAGCTCGCGGCTGATTATGTGACCCGAAATAGGATTAAAATCTCCTCGGCCGATACGTCCTGCAAATCTTGAGAGTCGATGCGTGCTGTAAAAGATAGGGAATGCGACTAATATGCTGATAACCGCGGATGCAATAATGGAGAGCATTATCGACCTGAAAAGAGCAAAGTTCATCGAAGATGTAAAGGAGTAGTAGGTTGAAGTATTGACATAGATCAGCAGGTAAAAACGATCAAAATCCTCCGGGGATTGGTCCGCTGAATCACTGTATTCTACATTGATAAACCTGTAGTAATATGTGTTATTCTCAAAAGTAGAGGACATGGTCTCTGTTCCGACTACAAGACCGTCTTCCTCTAATATACTATTTAGTATCTTAGAAGATTTGACCAGGGTAGAGGCCGAATATGAAGAAGTAGGCCACATTATATTATATTCACCGTAACTGTCATTACTGAAAAGGACGATCGAGGCATCATTGGAGATATCGGTAGCCGATACGATGGAACTCATCAGGTTATCTCTGATAGCTTCGGCTGATCCTGCATTCTCAGGCGTAATAGACGATCTGAATGCCGTGGCAAAATTCTGACAGCTCTTTACAGCATTATCTATTCGGGTGTCGCATTCTGTCCTGATATATTTGTCGATAACTATAGAATTGGAAATATAAATGATGGCGACGGTCATCAGGGAGACCAATATCAGCGAGAAATAGATATGAAGCGCGATCGGTATCCTGAAGGAGCGCTTGTTATGATTTGTTTTCTTCTTACTCATCTGCATTGCCGTCATTATCTGAGGCTTTATCGGTTATCCTGAAACCATAACCCCAGATCGTAGCGATCTTGGCGTCTGAATCGACTATCTTTTTACGAAGTCTTTTTACGGTATCATCGGCAACCCTTGTTTCCACCTCAGTCTCATAGCCCCAGATCTTATCAAGAAGTTCTACTCTCGGAACTGCTCTGTCATTATTGCTGATAAGATAGGAGAGGAGAGCATATTCGTTAGGTGTCAAAGGCAATTCCTTACCCTTCAAGGTGGCGGATTTTGTCTTCTTATTGATCTTGATATCCATATATTCCAATTCATTATCAGACTCGATAAGCGATGTGCCTGACATTGCAGATTGGCGTCTGAACACGGATTTGACCTTGGTTACCAGCTTAATGGGGCTGAAAGGTTTTGTGAAATAATCATCACTTCCGAGGGACAGACCTTCTATATAATCAGAATCACTGTCTCTTGCCGTGAGCATGATTATCGGAATATTGGATATCTTACGGATCTCAGATAGGATAAAGAAGCCGTCACGTCCGGGCATCATTACATCCAGTATGATAAGGTCACAGGGATCCGTAATAAATCTCTTCAGAAGATCGTCGCCGGTCTCAAAGCCATAAACAATATAATTCTCGCGCTCAAGAAAGGACTTGAGAAGATTTCTGATATTACTGTCATCGTCAGCTATATAAATAAGCTTTTCCATGTAAAAAGCATCCCTTTCAGATTGATTTATGAACATTTTATAATAAACGGAAATCTATTACATCGAAAAATGGTGAAAAGTTGTGGGAATCTATTCTTTATTTATTTCTCATCTCTGATAGAATTAAACAGTCAGATTCTACTTTTGGAGGCTTTTTATGTCTACAGTTCTTGTTACCGGCGGCGCCGGATATATCGGATCACATACGGTTGTAGCCCTTGTTGACAACGGTTTTGATGTTGTCATTGCAGATAATCTTATTAACAGCAAAAAGGAGATGCTTAACAGACTTAAACAGATCACAGGCAAGGATCTTCCTTTCTATCAGATCGATTGCTGCGATAAAACAGCAGTCGATAAGATCTTCGACGAGAATAAGATCGACAGTGTAATCCACTTTGCAGGCCTTAAGGCAGTCGGTGAGTCCGTAAGAAAACCGATCGAATATTATTCAAATAATATCGACAGTATTCTCACGGTTGTCAGTTCCATGATCGAACACGGAGTAAATAATCTTGTATTCAGTTCATCTGCTACCGTATACGGTTCCAGCGAGGATGTTCCCTTTACTGAGGAGAGTCCTCTTGGTGTATGCACCAATCCTTACGGTTGGACCAAATGGATGATCGAGCAGATGCTCAGAGATACGGCTGTTGCTTATCCTCAGCTTCGTATCGCACTCTTAAGGTATTTTAACCCGGTAGGCGCACATGAGAGCGGACTTATTGGTGAGGATCCGAAGGGAATACCGAATAACCTTTTCCCTTATATTTCCAAGGTTGCTGCCGGAACTCTCGAGAAGCTTACAGTCTTCGGCGATGATTACAATACTCCCGACGGAACATGCATAAGAGACTATATCCATGTTTGTGATCTGGCCGACGGCCATGTTAAGGCCTTGAATTATATTGCTGCATCAAATAACAGCATTAATCTCTTCAACCTGGGAACAGGCAAGGGAACATCTGTTAAAGAGGCCGTCGCGGCTTTTGAAAAAGCCTGCGGGCATGAGATCGCCCATACTTTCGGTCCCAGACGCGCCGGAGATATTGCAGTATGTTATGCTTCAACTGAAAAAGCTGAAAGGGAATTGGGATTTAAGGCAAGCAGGACTATAGATGAGATGTGTTCTTCCTGCTGGAAGTGGCAGACACAGAACCCTGACGGGCTGCCTGATGATAATTAAGGGGATAATATGGCGGATAAGGATTTAATCAAGTTTCCGGAGAACGGGAACAATAAACCTGAGAATGTAAGTGTGGATGAACTTGCCGACTTCCTTTTCGGTGATAAGGATGCCGGTAAAGAGAAGACGACTACGATTGCGACCGTAAACGAGTTTGAAGATAACAGCCCTACGGTCAATGTCGGTAATCTTCGCGATAATAGGATTGCAGAGCATAAAGATTCCGGTCTTGTTAAGAAGACTGACAGCTTCGGCGATGAGTATCGTGTAAATGAATCTGCCAAGAAAAGAGATTTTAAGAGACGTAACAGAAGGATCAGGATCATCTTCAGTATTATCGGCACGATCCTCGGTCTTTGTCTGGGACTTGTCATATTCGGATTCTGGTATAAGGATTATCTTTTAAGTAAGCCTACTTATTTCTCTTTGCCGGAAGATTTTACTTTCGTTGATGAATCCGGTAATGCCTTAAGCTATGAAGAATTCCAGGAAGTCTATGTTGAACCCACGGAACATGAGATCATAGTTGATGATAAGATCGTAAATTTCCTTCTCATCGGTATAGACAGCAGGAGCAGAAACTATTCCACTACAGGCACAGGCGCTCTCGCTGATGTAATAATGATCATGTCGGTCGATACGGGCGAAGGAACCCTTAAGATGATCTCCATTGCGAGGGACTCTTATGCTTATGTGCCCGGTTATCAGAGACCTATGAAGATAAATGCTGCCATGTCATATGGCGGACCTGAGCTTCTTAAGATGACCATCGAGAATCAGCTTCGTATCTCCATTGACGGATATGCTTTTGTCAATTTCTATAACATGGCATCCGTTATCGATGCAGTTGGCGGAGTATATGTCGATCTGACTTCTACCGAGCTCTATTCTGAGGGCGGTCTTAACTGGAATCTTGCTGAAGTAAATAATCTTGCAGGTCTTGCATCCGATTACCAGTCGGTTCAGAGCTATGGTTATGATACATGGCTTAACGGTCGTCAGGCTGTCGCTTATGCGAGGATCCGTAAGGTTGACAGTGATTATATGAGATCCGAGAGACAGGTTGAGGTCTTAAGAAGTCTGCTCGACAGGTTTATGGACCTTTCTCTTACCGGAAAGGCTGCCGCATTGGATGATCTGTTGCCTTTGATCGCTACTAATGTTTCTGCATCTGAGATTACGGATTATGCATTGGATATCTTACCTTCAATGAGTAATCTTTCGATCCAGTATATGCAACTTCCGATAGAAAACTGCTTTAATTCCGGTATGTTTGGTGATGAGTGGAGTATAAGACCTAACTGGAATGCCATGATCCCTTATGTTCATGAATTCTTCTATGGCGAGACAACGGATTTTGATGAAGTAAGGGAGATCCCTTCGTCACCATCACTTGAGAACTGTCCTGATGATCTGGATATCGAAGAACTTTTGAGATAATCTTGATTTTGACTTTTTTTGATATTCGTATTGACATTAACAGGTTGGAGTTTTATATTAGTACTGTTGGCACTCGGAAAGAGTGAGTGCCAACAGTATTTTATTATAAATGGAGGTCTTTGATATGAATATTAAGCCCTTAGGAGATAAGGTTGTTATTAAGAAGCTTCAGGCTGAAGAGACAACAAAGAGCGGATTGGTTCTTGCTTCAGCATCTCAGGAAAAGCCTCAGATCGCTGAGATCATTGCAGTAGGTCCCGGCGGAGTTATCGACGGAAATGAAGTTAAGATGGAAGTAACTGTTGGTCAGAAGGTTATCATTCGTGATTATTCCGGAACTACAGTTAAGGTTGACGGTGAAGAAGTTACGATCGTTCGCCAGGAAGATATTCTGGCTATCGTAGAATAATATAACAGGAGGAAACAGATATGGCTAAGGAAATTTCATATGCCGAGGACGCCAGAAAGTCACTTGAGATCGGCGTAAATAAGGTAGCAAACACAGTTAAGGTAACACTCGGACCTAAAGGAAGAAATGTTGTCCTTGATAAAAAATACGGCGCACCTCTTATTACTAATGACGGTGTAACGATTGCCAAGGAGATCGAGCTTGAGGACAGAGGCGAGAACGCCGGTGCTCAGCTTGTTAAGGAAGTTGCTTCCAAGACAAATGATGTTGCAGGTGACGGTACAACAACCGCTACACTTCTTGCTCAGGCGATCATTCGTGAAGGTATGAAGAATGTTGCGGCCGGAGCTAACCCCATTATTCTCCGTAACGGTATTTCCAAGGCTGTTGATGCCGCTGTAACTGAGATACTTGCAAATGCTCGCAAGGTTGACGGTTCTAAGGATATCGCCAGAGTTGCTTCTATCTCTGCCGGTGATTCTAAGATAGGTGAGTTCATCTCTGAGGCAATGGAGAAGGTTTCCGCAGACGGTGTTATCACGGTCGAAGAAGGCAAGTCCATGGAGACAGAGCTCGATGTTGTTGAGGGCATGCAGTTCGACAGAGGCTATATCTCTTCTTATATGGTTACCGATTCCGATAAGATGGAGGCAGTTCTTGATGATCCTTATATCCTGATCACTGATAAGAAGATCACAAATATTCAGGAGATCTTGCCTGTTCTCGAGCCTATTGCCCAGTCCGGCGGAAAGCTTCTCATTATTGCTGAAGACATCGAAGGTGATGCGCTCGCTACTCTGATCCTTAACAAACTCCGTGGTATCTTCACAGCTATCGGTGTTAAGGCTCCTGGTTACGGTGACAGAAGAAAGGCAATGCTCGAGGATATCGCTATCCTTACAGGCGGACAGGTTATTACATCTGATCTCGGTCTTGAGCTTAAGGAGACAACAGTTGAGCAGCTTGGTCGTGCTCACCAGGTCAAGATCACTAAGGACAACACTGTTATCGTTGATGGCGCAGGCGATTCCGAAGCGATCAAGGCAAGAGCTAATCAGATCAAGCTTCAGGCTGAAGAGTCTACTTCTGAGTTTGATAAAGAGAAGCTCTATGAGAGACTTGCAAAGCTTTCCGGTGGTGTTGCGGTTATCAGAGTCGGCGCTGCTACAGAGACAGAGATGAAGGAGAAGAAGCTCCGCATCGAGGATGCACTTGCAGCTACAAGAGCAGCAGTAGAAGAGGGTATCGTTCCCGGTGGCGGAACGGCTTATATCAATGCCATTCCTGTTGTTAAGAAGCTTCTTGACGAGACAGACGGCGATGTAAGAACCGGTGTTAAGATCATTCTCAGAGCACTCGAAGAACCTGTTCGCCAGATTGCTGCTAATGCAGGTCTTGATGGTAGCGTAATTGCCGAGCATGTTAAGAATGAGTCCAACGGTATCGGTTACGATGCGCTTAATGATAAGTATGTGAATATGTATGAGGCAGGTATCGTAGATCCTGCGAAGGTAACACGTTCTGCTCTGCAGAATGCAGCTTCCGTATCTGCGACACTTCTTACAACAGAAGCTCTTGTTACTGATATTCCTGAGCCGGAACCTGCTCCCGCACCCGCTCCCGGAATGTATTGATAAGACCATAAAGCACTTTAATTGGGGTCGTCCGATGATTCGGGTCGACCCCTTTGCTTTGTTATTCTTTCAATTTTCACTTAATATGCTCGAAAGTTATGTTAGAATTATCTGGCGGAGGGCTTGAACACATGTTGAATGATTATGTTTATGAGAATCTGGTAGCGCGTGATAACGGTAAGTTAGGGAAGATCTTTCCATGGGTCTCTTATACTGCGCTGGTGTTATTTATTATCATTTTTAATGTCCTTGTACTTGTCCTTTTCGGTAATTTTATATTTATTTCCGGCATGTTGTCTTTCGGACTCTGGTTTCTTGTACATAGAGCAAACAGGAATATGAGGATCGAATATGAATTAAATATCAGCAATGACAGCGTTACAATGACGAAGATAATCGATCAGCGCAAGAGAGTCTCGGCATGTGATTTTTCGATAAGAGAAGATAGCATCTATATCGGACCTGTTACAAGTGATAAGTTTAATGATCATCTGATCGAGTCAGATTATATCGTAAATGGTACGGCTGACAGTCCCTTTAAGACTGACGATCCCAATATCTGGTACTGTTATGTAGGTCAGATGGGGATGAAGTATATTATGCTCTTTAACTTTAAGCCGGAGATGTATCCTAACTTCAGAAGATACGCTCCCCGTAAGATCGAAGCATATGTTGCTCCTGCTGAAGAAACAATGGAGGAAGATGAATAATGGCAGATCCCGAGTTTTCGGAGTGTTCATTCTATATTAAAGGAACTGATTGCGGCCCTGATGACGGCCTTTTGATGTCTGTTCTTTTGGGAGATATTCAGGAGACAGCTGAGCTTGGTGCTTCCGAGTGCGGATTTGATACATATGATATCAATAAACACAATGCATGTTGGATCGTCTTGCGTAACAGGATACATATTAACAATTTGCCTCGTTGGCGTGACACAATAACGATCAGGACTTGGCATACAGGTATCGAAAAGTTTTATTACGGCAGGGAATATGAGATCTTTGACAAGGATCGTAATGTAATCGGCTATGGTACTTCTGCGTGGATAATTGCCGATATGGAAAGCCATAAGCCCATTATTCCGGGAAGGACGCCCGGCTTTGATGCATCGCCGGCTCAGAACAGCAGAATGGTTTACGGGGAGATGTGTCCTAAGATCAAGGCACCCGCTAAGCCTGAACGAAGTGCTGATATTATTAAGTATGCTGATTATTCAGAACTTGATCATAATCACCATGTTAATAATTCCAGATATCTTGCGTGGATATATGATGCTCTGCATAAATCCGGCTTCAGTACGTCTCTCATAAACGATTTCAACATTAATTATCTTACTGAGGTCAAGGATTCTGAGAAGGTTGAGCTTTATGTAGAATATCCTGAAAAAGAAAAGATTCGAGTTTACGGTTATAAAAATGATGATATTAGTGTATTTGCTTCGGAATTAGTGTATTCAGATATAAATATTTGATATAATATCCGTTGATGTGTAAAAATGGAGGCATAATATGATAGAGATTAATAACCTCGTCAAATACTATGGTAACAAGAAAGCCGTAAATGGTATCTCTTTTACCGTAAAAAAAGGTGAAGTCCTCGGTTTCTTGGGCCCGAACGGTGCAGGTAAGTCTACTACGATGAATATCGTAACAGGATATCTCTCGTCTACATCAGGAACCGTCAAGGTTAATGGACACGACATTCTGGAAGAGCCCGAAGAAGCAAAGAAGAATATCGGCTATCTGCCGGAGATACCTCCGCTTTATACTGATATGACCGTTCTTGAATACCTTAGATTCATGTGTGATCTGAAGGGAGTAGAGAAGGGGAAACGCAAGGAAATGCTGGCAAGGATCCTTGCCATGGTTAAGATAGTAGATGTATCTGATCGTCTTATCGGTAATCTCTCCAAAGGATATAAGCAGCGTGTCGGAATTGCCCAGGCGCTTGTAGGAGACCCCGAGATTTTGATCCTTGATGAGCCGACGGTAGGTCTTGATCCCAATCAGATCCTTGAGATCCGTAAGCTGATAAGAAATCTTGCCAAGAATCATACCGTTATACTCAGTTCACATATTCTGTCGGAAGTCCAGGCAGTTTGTGACAGAGTGGTGATTATTAATAAAGGTAAAGTCGCCGCTATCGATACTATAACGGATCTTGCCCAGAGACTTAACGGTTCATCAAAGATGCTGCTTTCCTTTAAGGGACCGGTCAAGCAGGTTATGTCTGCGATCCACTCGATCCCCGGTGTCAATTCAGTTAATTCAAGGATCTCGGATAATGAGATCCATGAGATCGAGATTGGTATTGGAAATAATAATACCGGTGATATCCGTTCATCAATATTCTTTACTATGGCTAAGGGCGGCTGGCCTATTCTTGAGTTCCGCTCTCTCGATCCGACGCTCGAGGAGATATTCTTGAGCATTACCGGCGGAGTTTGATAGGAGGTCTGCAAATGTTAGCTGTATTTAAGAGAGAATTTGTATCATATTTTAAGAATCCTACCGGATATGTGGCAATTGCGCTTTTCTCATTTCTGGCGGGTTATATCTTCGTAAATAAGTTTGCCGGCGGTACGGTAAATCTTTCTACTGAAATAATCAGCTTAAGATCTTACTTCCTGATCATAGTTCCGATTATTACAATGGGTCTTTTTGCTGAAGATAAGAGAAGGGGAACAGACATTATCTACTACACGAACCCGGTATCACTTTTTAGTGTCGTTATCGGTAAGTTCATGGCTGCTATGCTGTTATTCTTGATAATGTTCCTCAATGTGTTCGCTCACATGTTTGTAACTGCGGCTTATGGCGGTGTTGTTGATATTGGAACATGGGGTTCTGTCATCGTATATTTCTTCCTGGCAGCGCTCTTTGTCTCGATCGGTATCTTTGCTTCGGCAATCACTGATACACAGATCATCTCAGCTATCGTAAGCTTCGTTATCATACTGGCTCTGACAGCTGTTAATAATTTTGCCAGTAACATCTCATCGTCGCTTGCTTCTATCTTCTCAAACTTCGGTTGGGATGGTGAGAAGGCAAACTCTGCGTGCGAGAATGTTGAGAAAGCTGTTAACTGGCTTAATCCTATTACGAAGACCTCCGGATTCCGTTCCGGTATCTTCTCTGTAGCACCATTGATCTTCTGCTTTAGTACGACCCTTGTGTTCTTGTTCCTGACATACAGGGTCCTCGAAAAGAAGCGCTGGGCTCAGTGATGAAGGAGGGGAATTATAAAAATGAGTACTAATGATAATAAGAAAACGGCTGTAAAGGATACCGTCAAAAAAGCAAAAAAATCCGTGGATGTTAAGCACGACAGCAGAGCACTTAATCTCAAGTTGTTTTCGATAGGATCCATCGTATTGCTGATCGCGATCGTGATCGTTATCAATATTATTTTTGATTCTGTTATCGGTGAAAAGCTGACATTCGACTTCTCATCGACCGGGCAAAATTCGATATCTCAGGTAACAAAGGATTATCTCGACAATCTGCCTTCTGATACGAATATCAGGATCGTAGGCCTTTTTGAAGAGCCTGCGGATCTCGCGAATTCGCCTTATGAATATATGATCCCTTTGCTTGCTGATTATCAAGAGAAGTCAAACGGCAAGATCAGCGTTGAATACGTTGATCCCAAGACTCATCCGTCTATTCTGCAAGAACTTGATCCAAACGGTCTTTATGATCTGTCGGCGGATATCTTTGCTGTTGCTTATAACGGTAAGATCAAGACAATATCGCCTATGGATTGCTTTGCTTTCGATGAGAATGCATATTATACGAACGGCTCTCTGGTTCCTACATCAAATATGGTTGAAGCCAGATTCACTAATGCAATTGTAAGCCTTGTCTCCGGTTTCAGCGGCAAAACATATTTTGTTACAAACCTCGGAGAGAGCTATGGTCACAGTATTTTGGCTCAAGTTCTTGAAGGACTGGGATTTGAGTCAGAGGATCTGCCGGCATCTGAGGCTTTCGCGGTACCTTCTGATTGTGCGCTTCTTATAATCTCAGGTATTAACAGCGATCTTACCGAGAATATGGCTCAGCAGATCATCAGCTATATTAATAACGGCGGTAAGGTTATCGTCGCTATCGACTTTATGTACAACTATGCAACAGAGTATACAAACCTTAACACGGTACTTGAGATCATGAACCTTAAGCTTGATAACAGACTTGTTATCGAGCAGGATACTTCTTATCTCTATAGCGCTGATAATGTATATGAATCTAAGGTATCAATTACTTCTGATTACAGCGTATATAATGCAGCCACGTCAACGCTTCGAAGCAGTTTCTCAAGAGCTGTTACAGAAGCAGGAAATCCAGCTTCTTACATTACTGTAGCTCCTGTTCTTCAGACTTCTGATAGTGCTGTTCTTAATATGATCCAGGATGGTGTTTCTACAGATGTTCCTAATAGCCAGGCTACATATAATATAGGTATGCATGCCGAGTTCTCTGATGCTAAAGGTCAGGAGATGTATGTCTTCGGTACACTTAACTTTACATCCGATTACTATATCGGACAGTATGGTACTACCGATAACAATGTAGTATTTATCCGTAACATAATCGCTGATATGTTGGATGCAGGCGATATGGTTATTGTAGATTCCAAGCCTATTGCCGACTATTCACTGGATGAAGATAAACTATCCAATGATGCTTCCACCAGGATGCGTGCTGTCTTTATGATGATCATTCCTATTGCTATGGTCATCTGTGGTGTAATCGTTTATAAAAAGAGAAAGAATCTGTAATTAAGACTATGAAATCACTTAAGAATCTGTTAATACCTTTTATCGTTCTTATTGTACTTGTCATCGGCTTGGTGTTCTGGGCTGTAGCAAAGCCTAAGGATAAAGATGATGATGAATCTGAAGAGATAAGTAATTACGATATCCTTTATGTAAATCCTATCGATATCGATAACCTCGAGGTAACGGGGGGAGATATAGAGGCGATGAAGGTTCTTGTTCAAGAAGACCCTCAGGCCGAGAGCGGGTTTACATATACTTATGCTTCTTCTGATGCTGATTCGGCTATTAACTATTCCCAAAATGCTCTTCGAAGCTATGTTTCGATGCTGACAAACTTCACCGGGTCATCAAAGATCGAAGCTCCTTCTGATCTCTCTGAATACGGGCTTGATACAGGCTATTATCTTGTAACGATCAATCGTAATGACGGAACTGCCGTTAAGATCCACATCGGTAGTCAGACTTATGATAATTCAGGCTGCTACATGCAGGTAGAAGGTGATCCGGATGTTTATATAACGGCTAACCTTAAGCTTGTTTATGCGGCTTATCAGTCTATTAATTTCCTTGAGACAAGCCTTCTCAGTATTGATTATTCCAAGATCAATACAGTTGAATTTGTAAGGTTATCCGATAATGTTCGCATTCTTGCTGATTGTGAAGTAGACAGCGAGACAGGTGAGCCTTTTTATAATGTAAAAGAGCCTTACGAGATCAAGGCCAGCGCTTATTTCGAGAATCTTGTTGAATATATCGCAACTCTTGATATCTCTGAGTTTATGAACATCGCTGATGACGAGCTTGCAGATTATGGCCTTGATAATCCCAACTACACCTTTACCTTTACTATGGACAGTGGTGAGGTTATAACTGTTGCGCTGTCTTCTTCTATCGGTGGTTATTATTATGGCA
>AUXO011044575.1_pt1 | contig 14063 bp, 12 predicted proteins | sample 768731 | NCBI WGS metagenome assembly AUXO01 (sample SAMN02715735, study PRJNA202380) | gut metagenome | biome: sheep rumen | host: Ovis aries | place: New Zealand: Palmerston North | reverse complement strand
TTTTCCACATTCAGGACTCCGCCGACACAGCCGGCGCTGCATCCCTTTAACTCCGCGTAAACCAGCTCTTCGGTGATCTTGCCGTCTTCGATGTCATTGAGCACCCGGATCACGTTTTCGATGCCGTCGGCGGCCAGGTAGTTGCGGGTCCCTAGGCTTTTGGCCTCCGAACAGGTGGTTCCCACGGTAATGCCGATTTTTCCGCAGCGGGAGAGATGGAGCGGGTGGGCGGCGGCATCTTTCATGGCTGTGATCAGATCAGGATAAATGTCCTTCAGGGCGATGGTCTTGTCCACCGTCTGGGTATCCGTGCCGAAGGGATCATGTACAAAGGAAATCTGTGCCGGACAGGGAGAAATATAGATGATGCCGATCCGTTCCTCGGGCAGGCCGGATTTTTCCAGTGCGATATGCAGAGCGGCCTGGGCGGCTATTTCCGTGGGCGGCACATAAGGGAGAATATTCTCGATCAGGCTTGGAAAACGCACGCGGATCAGCCGTTCCACCGACGGGCAGGTCGGATTGATCACCGGACGGATATCCGGATGCTCGGCGATATAGTCCCTGGCTTTATCCATAATGTATTCATAGGCCAGGCCCACTTCGAACACGTCATCAAATCCCATACCAATCAGGGCGGACAGGATGATGTTGATATCGGTCAGATGATTGAACTGTCCGTAAATCGACGGGTCGACCAGGGCCACAAGATAGTCGTATTGGTTTCGAATAAAATGATAGTCATCCCGCCGGGTTTCCTTTGCGTTGTGGGGACAGTGAATGATACATTCTCCGCAGTCGATGCAGAATTCTTTGATAATGCTGGCCTTCCCGCTGGTGACGCGGATCGCGGCAGTGGGGCATCGTTTCAGACAGTGGATGCACCCTTCGCACAATTCGCTGCGCAGGTAAACCGAGTGATAAAATTTGTTTTGATTCATAATCAGATACTTGCCTCTGTTTCATTATCTGTTTGCGGATCGCAGAACGGTGCCGCCTGCCTTCAGCGCAGGTTAACGGTCATATGCACCGTGGTTCCGACGCCGGCTTTGGTGTCAATGGACATGGTGTCGGAAGACTTTTTCATATTGGGCAGTCCCATGCCAGCGCCGAATCCCAGGGACATAATCTGGGAGGTGGCGGTGGTGTAGCCTTCCTGCATGGCTTTGTCCACGTCTTCGATCCCTGGGCCCGTGTCCTTGAGCAGCATATCGATTTTTTCCGGATCGATTTCCACATCAATGGTTCCGCCATTGGCGTGGATCACCATATTGATTTCTCCTTCATACAGGGCGATGGAGACCCGCCGGATGATTTCCGGAGAAATGTGCATCTGTTTCAGCTTTCGTTTCAGATCGCTGCTGGCTTCCCCGGCGCGGGTAAAATCCTCTCCGTCAACGGTATAATGATATTTGATGCTAGTCACTTGCTTTTACCCCCCTGATCCCGTGTTCGTAAAGAATGCCGGATGTGGTAAACATCGGCAGTTTTGTGTACATAATGCTCATGGCGCAGTCCCGGGCCAGGTCGATCATACCGCTGTCCGGAACTTTTCCCCGGCTGAAGATAATGCATGCAAGATCTTTCAGTTCCGCGGAACGAATGACCTGCTGGCTGCGCAGGCCGGTAATCAACGCGCAGCCGGGCACAGCAAAAGCCAGTACATCCGCCATCATGTCAGAGGCGTATGCAATGGAGATCTCCTGATCCAGGTCAGGACCCGGCACACAGATTTCGGCTTCGAGAATGGAGGCAATTTGTCGGATTGTCAATGTGGGTTCCTCCAGATTACTAGTTGAAATGTAATAGATGCCAGTAGCAATTGTATCAAATTATGTGCATAATGTCCATGCTTCGGCTAGATTCAACATTTGTCGCATGACAAACGAAAAAATTGTACGAAATATTAAACAATATTTCATTGCATTAAAGTAAAGGGGGTGCTATAGTATACATGGATTGTATCTAACTTAAAACAATGAGGAGGTAACATTGTGGCAGAAAACAGAACCGCTTCTTTTCACGGAAGCAATGAACAGGAACAGGAGCTTCGCCTTGCGATCGAAGAACTGCGGAATGAAAAGGGCTGCCTGATGCCGATTATGCAGAGAGCCCAGGATATCTACGGATATCTTCCGGAACAGGTTCAGAAGATCATTGCGGACGAACTTGAAATCCCGATGGAAAAGATATATGGCATCGCTACATTCTACTCACAGTTCAATTTGACTCCAAAGGGGAAATATCAGATTTCTGTCTGTCTTGGCACAGCATGTTATGTAAAGGGATCCGGAGATGTGCTCAAACGCGTCACGGAAGTGCTGGGTATCCAGACCGGCGAATGCACACCGGATGGAAAATTTTCATTAGATGCCTGCAGATGCGTAGGCGCCTGCGGACTGGCACCGGTAATGATGATTAATGAAAATGTATATGGCCGCCTGACCGCGCGTGACGTGGATCAGATCCTGGCAAAATATAACTGATGCTTCCCGAAATTTCTCTGACAATTCTGGATATCGCACAGAATTCAATCACCGCAAAAGCAGCTGATATATTCATCTCTGTTCTGAGAGATACCATCAATCATACACTCACTTTTACAATCCGTGATAACGGGACAGGTATGGATGAGGAACAGCTGAAAGCCGCCGTAGATCCGTTTTATACCACACGGACCACAAGAAAGATCGGACTGGGGATTCCGTTCCTTCAGCAGTCGGCGGAATGCACCGGCGGAAGCTTTTCCATTGCATCCGAAAAAGGCAAAGGTACATCCATGCAGGCCGTATACTGTACGGACAGTATTGACTGCATGCCTTTGGGGGACATTGCGGAGACCATCTATTCGCTGGTTGTTTTTAATGAGGGGATTCATTTTGTGTATCGCTATCGGGTGAATGGACACGGATTTGATCTCGACACGGATGAAATCCGTAAAATCATCGGTGATACATCCTTCGCACAGAAAGAGATTGCGGAATTCATTCACTCCTATCTGAAAGAAAATACAGATGAGACAGATGCGTACGGGGAACAGCAGATATAAGACATGTATATGGAGGAATTCTATGAAATCACTAATTGAGCTTCAGCAGATAAAAGAGAGAATGAAGGGCGAGATCGGCCTGCGGGATGCTTCCAGCGACAAGACCCGCGTGGTGGTCGGCATGGCTACCTGCGGCATCGCTTCCGGGGCAAGACCGGTATTAAACACTCTCGCGGAAGAGGTTAGAAATAAAAATCTTGACAACGTCATGGTGACCCAGACCGGATGTATTGGCCTGTGCCAGTATGAGCCGATTGTGGAAGTCTTTGAACCGGGCAAACCAAAAGTTACCTATATCTGGATGGACGCAAAAAAGGCAAAGGAAGTCGTGGAACAGCATCTGGTAAACGGAAACGTCGTAGACCAGTATACGCTGAAGGCAGCCGACAAATTAAAGTAGGAGGGAAATCATGTATCGTTCACACGTATTAGTCTGCGGCGGATCGTCCTGTAAGGATTCGGAAAGCGGCAGAATCCTTTATAATTTCACACAGGAAATCAAAGCCAACGGACTGGAGAATGAGATTAAAGTCATCGAAACCGGCTGTCACGGGCTGTGTTCCTACGGACCGATTGTTGTCGTGTATCCGGATGGCACATTCTATCAGAAAGTCCGCCCGCAGGATGTAAAAGAAATTGTCACGGAACATCTGCTGAAGGGCCGGGTAGTGACCCGTCTGGAATATCATGAGGACAACAGCGGCGGACAGGCTTCTCTGAATGAGACCGTATTTTACAAACGGCAGAAGAGAATCGCCCTGCGCAACTGCGGTATTATCAATCCGGAGAATATTGATGAATACATTGCCATGGACGGCTATCAGGCACTGGGCAAGGTCCTGACCACCATGACACCGGACGAAGTCATCCAGACGATTCTGGACAGCGGCCTGCGGGGACGCGGCGGCGCCGGATTCCCTACCGGACTGAAATGGAAATTCGCTTCCGGCAACCGCGGAAATGTTCAGAAATATGTATGCTGCAATGCGGACGAGGGGGATCCCGGTGCATTTATGGACCGGTCTGTACTGGAAGGTGATCCTCATGTGGTTCTGGAGGCAATGGCCATCGCCGGTTATGCCATCGGATCCAATCAGGGATACATCTATGTCCGCGCGGAATATCCGATTGCGGTGGAACGTTTGAAAATCGCCATTGATCAGGCCCATGAATACGGCCTGTTAGGAAAGAATATCTTTGAAACAGGATTTGACTTTGACATTGAGCTCCGTCTGGGCGCAGGCGCCTTTGTCTGCGGCGAAGAGACCGCGTTAATGACTTCCATTGAAGGAAACCGGGGCGAGCCCCGTCCGAGACCGCCGTTCCCTGCAGTCAAGGGCTTATTCGCAAAACCCACGATTCTGAACAACGTGGAAACCTACGCGAATATTCCGCAGATTATCTTAAAGGGTGCGGACTGGTTCAGCTCCATCGGCACGGAAAAATCAAAAGGAACCAAAGTCTTTGCCCTTGGCGGAAAAATCAACAATACAGGTCTGGTGGAAGTGCCTATGGGAACTCCGCTGCGTACGGTAATTGAAGAAATCGGCGGCGGCATCCCCCAGGGCAAGCAGTTCAAAGCCGCGCAGACCGGCGGACCTTCCGGCGGATGCATTCCGGCAGAATGCCTGGACGTACCCATGGATTATGAAAACCTCGGCGCCATCGGTTCCATTATGGGATCCGGCGGACTGATTGTCATGGATGAAGATAACTGTATGGTGGATATCGCCAAATTTTACCTGCAGTTTACCGTAGATGAGTCCTGCGGAAAATGTACGCCCTGCCGTGTGGGCACCAGAAGAATGCTGGAAATTCTTGAAAAAATCACCAAGGGAAACGGAACCCTGGAAGATATCGACAAACTGGAGGAACTGGCAAATTATATCAAGGAAAATTCCGCCTGCGGCCTTGGCCAGACGGCACCGAATCCGATTCTTTCCACCCTGCGGTATTTCAGAGATGAGTACATTGCCCATGTAACAGAGAAGAGATGCCCTGCAGGTGTATGCAAAGATCTGGTACATATGTATATCGACGGCACGAAATGTGTGGGATGTACCATGTGTGCAAGAAACTGTCCGGTAGGCGCTATTACAGGAGAACTCAGAAAACCGCATACCATCGATGTGACCAAATGTATCAAATGCGGTGTCTGCATGGAAAACTGTAAAGTAGATGCTGTACGGAAAGGTTAAGGAGGAATTGGAAATGAGTAACGTAAATCTGACTGTCAACGGGATTGCTGTTTCCGTTCCGGAGGGCACCACAATTTTAGAGGCTGCCCGTCAGGCGAATATCGAGATCCCGACGCTGTGTTTTTTAAAGGATATTAATGAAATCGCTGCCTGCCGAATCTGCGTGGTGGAAGTGAAGGGCGCCAAAACCCTGGTCACTGCCTGCGTCTATCCGGTAGCGGAAGGAATGGAAGTATGGACCAATACGGAGAAAGTACGGGATTCCAGAAGAAAGACCCTGCAGCTGCTTCTGTCCATCCATGAGAGAAAATGTCTGTCCTGCGCCCGCAGCGGCAGATGTGAGCTGCAGAAGCTCTGCTATGACTACCATATCGATGAGGATGATTACTTTGACGGCGTGCGCAATGTGTATCCCATCGATGATAGCGCGCCGCATATGATCCGGGATAACAACAAATGCATCCTGTGCCGCCGCTGCAGCGCCACCTGTGAAAAGGTACAGGGAATCGGTGTCATCGGCGCCAATGAGCGTGGATTTGAGACCAATATCGGATCCCCCTTCGGCAAAGGCCTGGGAGACACCGCCTGTGTATCCTGCGGACAGTGTATTGCAGTGTGTCCTACCGGCGCATTGCAGGAAAAAGACAATACAAAAGATGTCTTTGACGCCATTGCGGATCCGACCAAGCGGGTCATTGTACAGACGGCCCCGGCAGTGCGGGCTGCCCTGGGTGAGGAATTTGACTATCCCATCGGCACAGATGTGGAAGGCAAGATGGCAGCAGCGCTGCGGCGCCTTGGATTTGATGATGTATTTGATACGGATTTTGCAGCCGACCTTACCATTATGGAAGAGGCGAACGAACTGATCGAACGTGTCACCAACGGCGGCGTACTTCCCATGATGACCTCCTGTTCACCGGGATGGATCAAATACTGCGAGCATTATTTCCCTGACCTGCTGCCGCATCTGTCATCCTGCAAGGCGCCCCATACCATGTTCGGCGCCATTGCAAAGAGCTACTATGCGGATAAAATCGGCGTGGATAAAAAGGATCTTGTTGTGGTCAGCGTAATGCCCTGTACCGCGAAGAAATTCGAAATCACCCGTCCGGATGAAGACGGCGCGGGCGTACCCGATGTAGATATTGTTATCACCACCAGGGAGCTGGCACGGATGATCCGCATGGCCGGCATCCAGTTCCGGGATCTTCCGGATGAAAAATTTGACGCGCCTTTGGGACTCGGTACCGGAGCCGCAGTTATTTTCGGCGCCACCGGCGGCGTTATGGAAGCAGCCCTTCGTACCGCCTATGAGAAAATTACCGGCGAGGAACTGCCGGCACTTGATTTCAAGGAAGTGCGCGGAACCGACGGAATCAAGGAAGCAACCTATGATCTGAAGGGAACAAAGATGAAAGTCGCAGTGGCTTCCAGCACCAAATGCGCCCATGATCTGATGAAAAAAGTACAGTCCGGCGAAGCCGACTATACCTTTATTGAAGTCATGGGATGTCCGGGCGGATGTGTCAACGGCGGCGGTCAGCCCCAGCAGCCGGGCTATATCCGCAACACAGTGGATCTGGCCAAAGAGCGTGCCAAGGCCCTTTATGAAAATGACCGGAACTGCACATACAGAAAATCCCATGAAAACCCTGCGATTATTCAGCTGTATGACGAGTTCCTCGGCCAGCCGGGCAGCCATCTGGCCCATGAACTGCTGCATACCACCTATATCCCGCGTACCGTTCATGAAATCAAATAAGAGCAGGTTCTGAAGGATTCCTCTTTGGAATACCGTAGGACAGAAAAACGCAGAGACCGCTTTCTTCGTGGTTTCTGCGTTTTTTTTCATGCAAATGAGAGGCCATCCTCTTGACTGCTTTATCGTATTAACGTATAATCGTATACAATTATACGTTAATACGGCGGTCCGGCGGTCGCGCATTTGAGAAACAGGCAGAAGCGAACAGGTGCAGGTTTCCATACAGACGATGTCAGGTACGGGCGCAGTACGGAAAGGAGTCTTACATGCGCAATGTTTATATGAATGACCATAATAATCTGCTCCAGCTGGAGGAGCGTTTTTATGAACTGGTGGATGTGAAGAAGCCGGTGACTTTTCACAATCTGTTTCCTTATGAAGAAATTCCGAAAATCGCCTTTAATGACCGTGTGGTTCCCCATAGTATGCCGGAGGAAATCTGGATTACCGATACCACATTCCGTGACGGCCAGCAGTCCAGGGAGCCATATACCACGGAACAGATGGTTCAGATCTTTGATTATCTCCACCGGCTGGGAGGGCCAAAGGGCATTATCCGGCAGAGCGAATTTTTCCTGTACAGCAAAAAGGACAGGGACGCCGTGTATAAATGTATGGAGCGGGGATATGAGTTCCCGGAAATCACCAGCTGGATCCGCGCCAGCAAGAAGGATTTCCAGCTGGTAAAGGATCTGGGACTGAAAGAGACGGGCATTCTGGTCAGCTGCTCGGATTATCATATTTTTTACAAACTGCGGATGACCAGGAAAGAAGCCATGAATCACTATCTGGATGTGATTCGGGAATGCCTTGAAACGGGAGTTCGTCCCCGCTGCCATCTGGAAGATATTACCAGAGCGGATATTTACGGATATGTGATTCCCTTCTGCAACGAGCTGTCAAAGCTTTCCGAAGAATACGGAATTCCCATCAAAGTGCGGGCCTGCGATACCATGGGATATGGCGTGAACTATCCCGGCGCCGTGATTCCCCGCAGTGTGCCTGGCATTATCTACGGACTGAAAACCCATGCCGGGCTGCCCTCCTCCATGATTGAATGGCATGGCCACAATGATTTCTACAAGGCGGTGTCTAATTCGTCCACCGCATGGCTGTACGGGGCTTCCGGTGTCAACTGCGCGCTTTTCGGAATCGGGGAACGTACCGGCAATACGCCGCTGGAGGCCATGGTTTTTGAATATGCGCAGTTTAAAGGCGGCCTGGATGGCATGGATACCACGGTGATTACAGAACTTGCGGAATATTATGAGAAAGAACTGGGGTATCATATTCCTGAGCGGACCCCTTTTGTGGGGAAAAACTTTAACGTAACCCGTGCCGGAATCCATGCGGACGGACTGCTGAAAAATGAGGAAATCTACAATATTTTTGATACAGAAAAGTTCCTGAACCGTCCGCCGCTGGTATCTGTTTCCAATACATCCGGGGCCGCCGGCATTGCCCACTGGATCAATACCTATTACCGTCTGCCCCAGGAGCGCCAGATTGATAAGAATTCAGAACTGGTAACCCGGCTGAAAAAGTGGGTGGATACGATGTACGAGGAAGGCCGTGTCACAGTGCTGACCGACCGGGAACTGGTGGTCAAGATCACAGAGATCTGCCAGCAGCTGAAGATTACATTGTAACGGAGGAGAAGCTATGAGCAGTGAAAGCAATTCGTTAAGCTCGAAAGTGTACCATATTCTGGAAGAAAACATTCTGTCCGGCAAATACAAACCCAACGAGGAACTGAAGGAAAAAGCCATCGGAGATGAACTCTGTGTCAGCCGGACGCCCGTGCGGGAAGCCCTCCGCCAGCTGGAACTGCAGGGTCTTGTGACAATTACGCCCAATCGGGGCGCCCAGGTGGTGGGGATTTCCAAGGAGGATATGTATGACATTCTGGAGATCCGGTCCATGCTGGAAGGGTACTGCGCCCAGAAAGCTGCCCGTCACGCGTCGGATGATCAGGTGGCAGAACTGGAAGAAATTGTATACCTGACGGATTTTCATGTGCAGAGGGGAAACGCGGAGCAGGTGTTTGAAGAAGACAACCGTTTCCATGAAACCCTGTACCGGGCTTCCGGCAGTAAAATCCTGGAACATGTGCTGAGCAATTTTCATCATTATCTGCAGCGGGTGCGCAAGGTGACGCTGGCATCCGGGACGAGGGCGGCTTTTTCCAATGATGAGCACAAGGCAATCGTGCAGGCGATCCGTGCACATGATGGGGAACTGGCCAAAAAACTGGCAAACGATCATATTATGAATACAATAAAAAACATTGAAGAAGTAGGCTGGGATAATGTATTATAGCATGTGAGACTTCTTTTGCAGTCACGCTGAAGAAGGCCCGATCTGCAAAAAACGGGAATACGCACGCCGTGCCCGTGTTAGAGGAGGAAGATATGAGCAGAATTACAATGACGACTCCCATTGTGGAGATGGACGGAGATGAGATGACCCGTATCCTGTGGAAGGAGATTAAAGAAGAGCTTCTGCTTCCATATATTGATCTGAAGACAGAATATTACGATCTTGGACTGAAACATAGAAATGAAACCGATGACAGAGTGACTTTTGACGCAGCCAATGCCACAGCGAAATACGGCGTCGGCGTGAAATGCGCGACCATTACGCCAAACGCGGCCCGTGTGGAAGAGTACGATCTGAAGGAAATGTGGAAGAGCCCGAACGGAACGATTCGTGCCATCCTGGACGGAACCGTATTCCGTACCCCCATTGTTGTAAAGGGAATTGAACCGGTTGTACGGAACTGGAAAAAGCCGATTACCATCGCGCGTCACGCGTACGGGGATCTGTATAAAAATGTAGAGATGAAAATTCCGGCAGCAGGTAAAGTGGAGCTGGTTTACACGGCTGCGGACGGCAGCGAGCAGCGGGAGTTAGTGCATGAATTTACCGGCCCGGGCATCGTTCAGGGACAGCATAACATCAACAAGTCCATCGACAGCTTTGCTCACAGCTGCTTCAACTACGCCCTGGACACCAAACAGGATCTCTGGTTTGCGGCCAAGGACACCATTTCTAAAAAATATGACCATACCTTCAAGGATATTTTCCAGGAAGTCTACGAATCGGAATACAGGAGTGCCTTTGAAGAAGCGGGCATTACTTATTTCTACACCCTGATTGATGACGCCGTGGCACGTACCATGAAATCCGAAGGCGGATACATCTGGGCCTGCAAGAATTACGACGGCGATGTGATGAGTGACATGATCTCTTCTGCCTTCGGCTCCCTGGCCATGATGACATCCGTGCTCGTGTCCCCCAGCGGTGTCTATGAGTATGAGGCGGCTCACGGAACGGTGCAGAGACATTACTATAAGTATCTGAAGGGCGAAGAGACTTCTACCAATTCGGTGGCAACTATTTTTGCCTGGAGCGGCGCACTGAGAAAACGCGGCGAACTGGACGGCATTTCCGAACTGCGTACCTTTGCGGACCAGCTGGAGGCAGCAACCATCGGCGTGATTGAGTCCGGCCGCATGACCAAGGATCTTGCGCTGATTACCACCATGGAGAATCCGGTGGTATTAAACAGCTTTGACTTTATCAAGGCAGTGCGGGAGGCTCTTGATGCGGTTCGCGCATAGCAGGAGAGTATGATGCAATGATAGCAGGCTGTCAGAATATAACAAAATCTTATGGAACGGATGTCATTTTAAATGATGTATCCTTTCATGTAAATGAATATGAAAAAGTAGCAATTGTCGGCATCAATGGTGCCGGCAAATCTACGTTATTAAAAATAATTACCGGCGAGGAAACCGCGGATTCCGGCACAGTGACCATTGCCCGCGGCACTTCCGTCGGGTACCTGGCGCAGTACCAGAATGTGGAGGATCACAAAACCATCTACGATCAGGTGCTGACCGGAAAACAGGATCTGCTGGATCAGGAAAAGAAAATCCATGAGATGGAACAGAATATGAGCCGGGTGGCGCCCGAACAGATGGACAGCTACCTGGTGCAGTACCACCGGCTGCTGAGTGATTTTGACCGGAATGGTGGATATGCGGTGCACAGTGAAGTCTCAGGCGTATTAAAGGGACTCGGTTTCGCGGAAGAGGATTTCAGCAAATACTGTGATGAACTGTCCGGCGGTCAGAAGACCCGGGTGGCCCTGGCCCGGCTGCTGGTGACGGAGCCGGATCTCCTTCTGCTGGATGAGCCCACAAACCACCTGGACATTGAATCCATCAACTGGCTGGAAAATTTTCTCCTGAACTATAAAGGAACGGTGATCATTGTTGCCCATGACCGTTATTTTCTGGATCGGGTGGTGTCCAAAGTCGTGGAGATCAGCTGCCATGCGGCCCATGTATATAAGGGGAATTATTCCGAATACGCGAAAAAGGCAGAACAGCGCAGAGAAGAGCAGATCCGCGCTTACATGAATCAGCAGCGGGAAATTGCCCGGCAGCAGCAGGTGATCGACAAACTGAAGTCCTTTAACCGGGAGAAATCTGTCAAGCGGGCGGAAAGCAGGCAGAAAGCGCTGGATAAAATACAGCGTCTGGAAAAACCGGAGGAAGAAAAGGGCGGAATGACTCTGACCCTTCAGCCGGAGGTCATCAGCGGAAATGATGTGCTGGATGTGGAGGGATTAAGCAAGTCCTTTGGCAGCCACACGCTGTTTTCTTCCATTGATTTTCAGATCAAACGGGGAGAGCGGGTCGCGCTGATCGGCCAGAACGGAACGGGAAAGACGACGATCTTGAAAATTCTGAACCGGAAGCTGCCGGCGGATGCCGGGAGCTTCCGCCTGGGAACCAATGTAACCATCGGGTACTATGATCAGGAGCAGCAGGAACTGCATGACGAAAAGACCCTGTTTGAAGAACTTTCCGACGCGTATCCGCATATGACGGAGACAAAGATCCGGAATGTGCTGGCGGCATTCCTTTTTACCGAGGATGATGTCTTTAAGAGGATCGCTGATTTGAGCGGCGGGGAGCGGGGACGCCTTTCCCTGGCGAAGCTGATGCTTTCTGACGCGAATTTCCTGATTCTGGATGAGCCTACGAACCATCTGGACATTGAGTCGAAAGAAATTCTGGAATCCGCCCTGCGCAGATATGAGGGGACCGTTTTGTTTGTGTCCCACGACCGGTATTTTATTAACCGGGTGGCTACGAGAATTCTGCACCTGACCAGACATGCGCTGGTAAACTATATCGGAAATTACGATTATTTCGCAGAAAAAAGGGAAGTCAACGAACAGGCTGTGTTTGGCGGCGAAACAGAGACTGCCGCGGCGGAAGCTTCATCTGCTGCCCAATCCGAGGAAAATTCCGGAAAAGAAGATTACGCGGATCAGAAGGCACAGAAAGCAGCCAGGAAAAAACAGGAACGGGAAATCCGGAACGTGGAAGAACGGATTTCAGAACTGGAAGAGAAGATCGGGCAGATTGACCAGCTGTTTATGGACCCGGAAACGGCGAAAAATTCCGCGAAGCTGAATGAGCTGAGCGCGCAGCAGCAGGAATTAAAGGAAGAGCTGGAGACCTGTTACGAAACATGGGAAAGTCTCATGTCGTAATCAACAGGAAATTCTGCTATAATCTTTACATGATAACGGAGGTAGACGACAAGTGGATAAACAGATTTCTCCTGCGGTAATACGCAGGATGCCGCGATACTATCGGTATCTGACAGAGTTATTGGAAGAGGGAACCGAACGTATTTCATCCGGAGAATTAAGCAGAAGAATGAAAGTCACTGCATCCCAGATCCGTCAGGATCTGAACAATTTCGGAGAATTCGGCCAGCAGGGATATGGGTACAATGTGCAGTATCTTCATGATGAAATCGGCAAAATTCTTGGAATTGACCATACGCATAATATGATTATCATCGGTTCCGGACATCTGGGCCAGGCACTCGCCAATTATTCCAATTTCAAAAAAAGAGGGTTTGAAGTAGTGGCGCTCTTTGATGTGGATCCGGCACTGAAGGGAAAAAAATCCGGCGGTGTTGAAATCCATATGATGGAAGAACTGGATGAGTTTGTAAAGTCAACCCCGGTGCATGTGGCAGCACTGACCCTGCCGAAGGCCTACGCCAGAGAAGCGGCGGAGCATGTGATCGCCCTGGGGATCAAGGCCATATGGAATTTTGCCCATATGGAAATGGACCTGCCGGAGGACGTGACGATTGAATCCGTGCATCTGTCCGACAGTCTGATGCATCTGTCCTATCTGATTACAGACAAAGAGCGCCAGTCCTGACGGATTTTCGGAAAAAGGGGCCATGGCCGTACGAAAACGGCAGGAAAGCAAGCATCTTACAAAGAGTGTCGGAAAGAGAGGCAGCGATGCAGGAAATTCTTTCAGGCAGCACCATGCAGCAGTGTGATCGCAGTACGATGGAATACTTCGGTGTGATTTCACCGGTTCTGATGGAGCGTGCCGCACTGAAAATCGCAGAGTATATCATTCATACAGCGGATCGGGAAAAGGATCGTATTCTGGCTGTCTGCGGCAGCGGAAACAACGGAGGCGACGGAATTGCCGCCGCCAGGCTGCTGTGTCTGGCCGGATATCACGCGGAAATTTATTTCGCAGGAAACAGGGAACATGCCAGCACGGAATGCGGCCGCCAGCTTTCCATCGCGGAAAAATACGGGATCCCGATCCATACGGAATATCCCCCGGGCAGATGGACGGTATTGCTGGACAGCCTGTTCGGCATCGGGCTAAGCCGACCGGTTTCCGGAAGATACGCGGAGCTGATTCGCCGGCTGAATGACAGTAAAGCCAGAAAAATCGCAGTGGATATCCCGTCGGGGATCCATGCGGACACAGGACAGGTTATGGGGTGCGCGTTTCGCGCGGATGCTACGGTAACTATGGGATTTTACAAGATGGGGCAGCTGCTCTATCCCGGAGCCGCCTGCTGCGGCCGTCTGATCCGCGCGGAGATCGGCATTGATCATCGAAGTCTCCTGGGACATCCGCCGGATGCCTGGAGCATGGAGAAAAATGACCTGGTTCGGATGCCGGAACGCCGCAATGACTCC
>AUXO011241246.1_pt1 | contig 14064 bp, 10 predicted proteins | sample 768731 | NCBI WGS metagenome assembly AUXO01 (sample SAMN02715735, study PRJNA202380) | gut metagenome | biome: sheep rumen | host: Ovis aries | place: New Zealand: Palmerston North | reverse complement strand
TTATATTTGCATTTATTGAAAATCCTAGTCTTGCTTTCATACCACTTGAATATGTTCTTACAGGTTGATCAATATATTCTCCTAATTCAGCAAATTCAATTATGTCTTTTTCTAATTCTTTTATTTCATTGTCTTTTATACCTAATAGTTGTCCTTTTAAATAAATATTCTCTCTTCCAGAAAATTCAGGATCAAAGCCAGATGTTAACTCTAATAGAGCACTAACTCTTCCTTTAACAGTAATTGTTCCTTTGGTTGGATATGTAACTTCAGTAATTAATTTTAATATAGTTGATTTTCCTGCACCATTTTTACCAAACAATGCAACACATTCACCTTTTTTTATATCAAATGATACATTGTTAACAGCTTTATTTTCTTTACATTTTACATTTTTAAAAAGCAAATCTAAAAGCCTTTTCTTATCATTTTTATATAATTTATATGTTTTGGTAACTTTATCAAATTTTATAACCACTTCATCATTCATTGTCTTCCTCCAATCTATAATACATCTGGAATATCTTTTCTAACTTTTTTATATGCCCAAAGTGCTAGTATTAACATAAAAGTAAATATAATTGCAAAATATAATAATCTTTTTGGCTGTTCCCAAAACCATATTTTATTAACTAATGTATCTCTAAATCCATTTACTATAAAAGTAACTGGGTTAAACTTAAGAACTTTTTTTAGCCATTCTATTTTTATATTATTTGGATTCCAAAGAACTCCTGATAGCCAAAGAACTGCAGATACAAATGATTTTACTAAATTTGCAAAATCTTTACTTATTGCCGCAAGTAATGAAGAAAATAGTCCCCAGACTGTCCAAAATATAAATGCAAGTAATAAATAAAATGGTAATTGTAACCAATATATATCTGGCATAAAGCCAAATCCAACAAATATCAATAACATTACTATTATTAACAAAACATCAACAAATAATTTTGATAATGACACAAATGTTGGAATTGTAGCAACAGGGAATTTCATTTTTGTAACCAGATAACTATATTTTCTAATTGATTCTGTCCCTGATGTCAACATATCACTAATATAAAACCATGGTACTAGACCTGATATAAGCCATAGAAAGAACGGAAATCCATTTACTGGTTTTCCTGACCTTAGACCAATTTCAAAAGCAAACCAATACACAAAAATTTGAACTGTTGGTTTTATAATTGCCCATGACCATCCTAGTGCTGCACCTCTATATGTCTTTATAAGATCAGCTCTAGCAAGTTTTAATATTTGTTGCATATATTCAAAATGCTCTTTTACTATTTGTATAAAATCATCAATCATGCTTTTTCTCCTTATATATTTTTTGAATTATTTTTATGTATTAGGTATTTGATTAATTCCATTTATTGCTGGTTGAAGTCCTAACTCTTCTTTTATTTTTGTAGTTGATACTCCTTCTGTTCTTGGTAAATAAACTACTTCACAATAGTCTTTAAGATAGTCAAATTTATCACTTCCTGCCCAATCACTTCCCATTACAACTATATCAACATGATAATTTCTTACATCATCAATCTTTTGTTCCCAATTTTCCTCAGGAATTACTAAATCAACATATCTTATTGATTCTAACATCATCTTTCTAGTTTCAAAATTATGATATGCTGTTTTATGTTTTATACTATTAAATTCATCTGTTGAAACTGCAACAATTAAATAATCTCCTAATGCTTTTGCTCTCTTTAATAAATTTATATGTCCATAATGTAATAAATCAAAAGTTCCATATGTTAAAACTCTCTTCATATTTTAAATCTCCTTTACAATATATCTAATTTTTTTAATTCATCATATATTCTATCAATATTTTTCCCATCATTAAATTCATTTATTGTCAAATAATTATTAATATATTCTTCTGTCCTATATTTGTCTAAATTAATCTTTTTGTCTTTTACTCCTAATTTAATTGCATTTTCCAATTCTTCCATGCTATATGCTCTAATTCCAATATATTCATCATCATTTGGTATTAATTTACCATTTTCATTCTCATAAAATTCTAAGTCAGGCTGAAAGAAAATCACTCCTGCACCTTGATAAAATGAATTATAGCAAACCGAAGAATAATCTGTAATTAGTAATTTGCTAATATTAAGCGCCTCTGATATTGGCTTATCCCACAAACTATTTTTTAAATCTGTATTTTCTAATAAATTTTGAGCTTTAGGGTGTGCTATAATAATTATTTTATCTTTATCAACATATTTTTTTAGCATATTACATATTTGAACTACATTTTTATAATAACTTGAGTCCTCAAATCTGTATAATTGTTCTTCATAAGGTTTCCATGTAAGCATTACTGTAATATAATCTGTTGACTTTTCATTAATATGGTTATACCCTATTTTACTAAAAATAGGAAGTCCTGTTTTTAGTACTTGATCTTCATCAATATTTAGCATTTCTACTGTAATATCTTTTTCTTTTTCACTACCTACTACAATATAACTTACTTCTCCTTCTTTTCCTTTTCTAAATGGAGAATTTCTACCATGACATTTTAAATATGTTACACCATGCTGTAAAAATATAAATCTTTTATCTGTAAGACTTTTTCTTAAAATACCATTATTAGATCTAATTACATTTATATGTGTTGGTGCTTCTGTTGCAATAAAATTAGTAGCATTATATATTATCCAATAATATTTAAAACTATATTTCTTGACTACCCCTTTTACATTTTTTATAGCTTCATAATCTGGAGAGTCTTCACTAATTACAAAATAATTTTTAGTGTTACGATATTTTTGAAATAGTAAAAACAAATCATATGCGCCTTCTTCAGTTTTTGATGCAAATTTTTCGTAAAATACATTTATTTTCTTTCTTCTAAATTTTTGCATTGTTTTACCTAAACTATACATTGTTTGAGATACTATTTTACTTTCTAAAAATTTGAATTTTAAAGTATCTTCTATTGGCTCTTTTTTTCTTTTTACTAATACAAGTCCTCCTTTAAAACTTCTTCTTATATGCATTGCATAATCTTTGACATAAATGCTTTTAATAGGATTATAGTAATATCTTTTCTTTTTTATTTTTTTATCTTTTTTAGCTATATAATAATCAATATCAATTCCTTCTATTTTCGCATTAAATCTCATATTACCATTTATTAGAGAATCATCTTTTAATATATCTTCTATATTGAACTTAAAGGTATAAATATTTTTATCTTTTATCATTTTTATTTTAGAAATCGATTTATTATAATCATTTAATTTGCATATCTTAAATAATTTTTCATCGACAAAAAACTTTACATCCTCTACGTTCATTCTATATTCATTCAATAAAAAAGCTAATATCTTCACTTTTACTCTTTTTTTATTAAGAGAAACTTTTAATACCTTATATCTTAGTTTAACTATTTTTTTTAATACTTGAGCAGATTCACCATAAATATATTTTATTTTATCCTTTTTTGAGTATACTAAAATACTCCTTTCTCCATCATCTAATTTTTCAAAAAATAGAATTTTATTATGATCTTCTTTATTACTTATTCTTATCTTGGATGTGTATTGATTTCCAATTTCCAATGAGTTAAATTCTACTTTTTCAATGTTACTTTCACTTACTCTTGATGAATTTTTAATAATTTCCAGACTATCTCCATCATAAGCTACTTCTATTTTGCTCATATTTATTCTCCCCCTGTTATTTGATCTATCTTTTTATCAATTAGTTTTTGTATTTTTTCTATAATTTTATCATACTTTATTATTTTTTTGAATAGTTCAACTACAACTGCTGAAACTAATCCTAAAATAAATAGAACTCCTGCAATTTTTATCCAATTTTCAAATGAATATATGAATTTATTCAAGTAAGTAACTCTGAAGAACGTATGTATAAGAAATATATTCATTGAATATTTTCCAATAATCTGTAATACATTTTTTAATAAAGGGATATCTAGGAAAAATTCATATAAATAACATATTATTATCATAGGTATTATTCCATATTTTATTTCCCAGAATATTTTAGTAGGTAAATTTTTATACACAAAAAATGTCAAAATTACTAGTCCTGTTTCTAAAATAAATTTTAGGATTTTGCTTATTATTATATTTTTTCCAATTTTAAAATTAGAAAATCTTACCATTAGATTTTTTTCTGCAAATGTCATTCCTAAAATAAGTGGAAATAAGAATGATATATAGCTACTATTAACAAAATCCCATCCTAAAATTCTTGGAGTAGCTATTGTTATAATTAGTGTAGCAAAATATCCTATTTTTTTAGCTAATAAAGCAAACAATGGAACTGACAATACAAATAATATTGCTATACTCATATACCACCATGTACCACAAATTGTAGGTGTTCCAAATAAATCACTTAATCCTAAAAATTCCACAATCATTTGAGTAATTCCTAAAATTGGTCCTTTAGAAAAGTATATTTTTCCAACTAGCCCATTTATTGACTGACATATTATAAATGCTAAAACAACTATTATCCAAAATCCTGACATCATTTTTATTAATCTATTTATTATCCACTTGCTTATTTCCTTTGTAGTCCATTCATATTTTTCATTTAATTTTTTTAAAGATAAAACTAACCCATATCCTGTTACAAATACGAAAAAACTAACACATATTTTAAACATAGAAGATATGTCTACAGCTAGAGATTGATTTAATGGAAAAAATGATACAGTATATTTATTAAATCTATCTACAGTGCAGAAACAGTGATGAAACATCATCATTATTATAGCAATTCCTTTTAATGCTAAAGTATTATCTTTGCTAAATTGTTTTTTCATATATTATTCCTCTCACTTGTATATTTATTAAATAACAATTCTTTCTATTTGCAATTTATCTTTTTATCTATTATGTATTGTGGTCTATTTTTACTTTCATCATAAATTCTTCCTATATATTCAGAAATAATCCATAGAGACAAAAGTTGTACTCCTGCAAAAAAAGTAATTGCCACCATTAGAGAAGTCCACCCAGCAGATAAATTGTTCAATTTACATGCATATGATATTAATGCATATATTAAGATACCAATTGATATTATAATTGAGAATATTCCCAATGCTCCAACTAGTTTTATTGGTTTAGTAGAAAAACTTATTATTCCATCAGAAGCAAGTTTAATCATTTTCTTTAGAGGATATTTTGTTTTTCCAGCAAATCTTTCTTTTCTTTCATATTCATAAGCATATTGTTTGAATCCAACCCAACTCCATAATCCTCTTAAAAATTTATTATGCTCTGGCATTTGATTTATAACATCTACCACTTTTCTATCAACAAGTCTAAAGTCTCCCGTATCTTTTGGAATTTCAACATCAGAAAGAGCATTTAATGTTTTATAGAACATTTTTGCTGTTAAAAGTTTAAACTTTGATTCTCCTTCTCTTGTTTTTCTTTTTCCATAGATAACTTCATTTCCTTCTTCCCAAAGCTTTATCATATCAGGAATTAATTCAGGCGGATCTTGAAGATCTGCATCAATAATAATTATTGCATCTCCAGTTACTTCTTTTAGTCCTGCTGTAACTGCTGCTTGATGTCCAAAATTTCTTGAAAAAGATAGTATTTTTACATTTTCATCTTTTCTGGCTATATCTTCTAAAATTTCTAAAGTCTTATCTTTACTTCCATCATTTATAAAAATTATTTCATATTGATATTCATTTAATTCTTTTAATACTTTTGTTGTTCTTTCATAACATTCTTTTGCTACAAGTTCCTCATAATACATAGGAATTACTAGTGATATTTTTTTCATTCTATTCTCCTGTCTTAATCATTTTTTCTACTATTCTTTTACTTGCTTTTCCATCATCTAAATAATTGAACTTTTCATTGAATTTTTTGTATTTTTCATCATATTCAAATTCTTTTGTAATTCTTAATATTTCTTCTATTAAACTATCATCTGTTCTTATTATTTTTCCTGGAAGTTCTTTTTCTACATCAAAATAAAATCCATTTGACTCATCTCTATAATGTTCTAAATCATACATGTAAAAAATCATTGGTCTTTTTAAATTAGCATAGTCAAAAAATACACTTGAATAATCTGTTATTAGTATATCTGATATAATATATAAGTCATTTACATCATCAATATCAGAAACATTATACACAAATCCTTCATATTTTTCAAAATCAAAAGCATTTGCTACAAAATAATGAGGTCTAAATAGAATAATATATTCATCTCCTAAATTTGCTTTTAATTTGTCAAAATCTACTTCTTCCTTATATACATATCCTACTCCTGTCTCATGTTGGTTTGCTCTATATGTAGGAGCATATAATATTATTTTTTTCTTTTTTACTTTTTCTTCATATTCTGGGTAATAATATCCAAAAATCTTTCTCTTTATTTTTTCTACATCATCTTCTGTGTAATTTAGCAAGAAATCATTCCTTGGATATCCTTCTTCTAAAATAATATTTTCTTTTCCTGCTGATTTTAAATCCCATGCAGATGTAAATTTCTCTGTACAATATTTTGAAGGTGAAATAAAGTATGTAAATTTTTTTGCTTCAACTCTATATCTTTTTTTCATTCCTTCAACTGTGTTCATAGCATTATCATAATGTATTAAATCACATCCTAATCTTTTTAAGGGTGTTCCATGCCAGCATTGTAAAAATATCTGATCCTTTGTTGGCACTATATAATCAGCAATCTTAAAATTAAAAATCCAGTATTTTGCTTGATGCAAATATTTATGATACTTTTTACTTCCATATTTTACAACTTCTGTATTTAGATTATCTTTCATTTTTTTATATTTATCTGTATCTTTAAAAAACCATACAAATTTGTAATCTTTATATTTATCATCACTTAGCATATATTCATATATTGCTTTTGGACTACATGTATATGATTTTCCAGCGAAGCATGAAAAAACTACTATTTTATCATCAACCTTATAAAATAGTGATTCAAATTTATATTTTATTACTTTAAAAAGATATATTGTTTTTCTTGATATATTTCTAAATATTAAGCTTTTCTTTGATAGATTCATCAATATCATTTTTAATTTCTTCATTATTTACCAACCTCATCATAAATTTTACTAATTGATTTGCACAGTCTTTTGTATTAATTTCAACATATTTTTTTCTAAAATCTTCTAGAACATTGTAATCATAATCTTCATTAATAAGCTCTACCAATTTTTTTGCATTTGTAGCTTGATATTTTCCTATTTTTTCATGCTCAAAATCAAAATTTACTCCCGGATCAAATTTGTATTTATCTATATCATATATGTAGAAATATAATGGAATATTTAGTATCCCTGCATCTATTGCAAGTGATGAATAATCTGTAATCATCCTATCTGATATTTTTAGTAAATCATATGTTGAAAATTTTGTCTCATAAATCACTCCATTTTTTTCTTTATAGCTATATTCTTTCAAATCTAGCGGATGTAATTTAATAATTAAGTTATACTTATCTGTATTAATTTTTTCTACTAAATCATCTAATTCAACTTTCTCGCCTTTTCTAAATGTTGGTACATATATAATATTTGTTTTTTCTTTTAGTATTGGATATGTATTATATATCTTTTCTTTCATTTTGTCATCTTCTTTTAGAAGATAATCTATTCTTGGCATTCCTAAATATTCAATTTGATTATCATTTACATTGAAAGCTTCTTTATAATATTTTGCTGTTTCTCTACTTGGAGCTAATACATAATCATAATTTTCATGCATATGCATTGCTTTTGCCATACTTGCTTTTCTTCCTGATGGCTTATCAATTGATTGATATCCAAATTTTTTTATAGCACCTAATGCATGCCATATTTGAATTATTTTTGTTTCCTTTTTATGTTTTAAAACACTAACCGTGATACAGTATGTATCTATTATTACTATTTTTGAAGTTGCAATATGATACATCTGTCTATATATTTCACCAATATATTTAATTTTATCTATAATTCCCTCTTCAATTTTCTTTGTTAATACAACATTTTCAAATTCTGGATATTTACTTTCCATTTCTTCACGTATTAATTTAAAATCTATATTTTCTTTATTAGATTCTCTACTTATATATACTATTTTATTTTTCACTTTTAATAATTTAAATGGAAAATATGCTATTTTTAGTAATATTGCCACTATGCTTAATACAAATTCACTCATTTTATTCATTCCTTTTCTTGTTTATCATATAACATATTTATGTTTTTTTCAATGTTTTTCACAATATTTATACAAAAAAGTTTACTTTTTGATATAAAAAATTCTTATCAAAACAAATCTTGATAAGAATTTTAAACAATTATTATTTCTCTTTTTAAGTCTTATTTATTATTCTTTTTCTATTCCACTAATAACCAATCTATGAGTATTAATATATTTTGGTGTACATGTTACTAATATTATATTATTATTATTATTATATTTTTGAATTTCTATTTTCTCTATAAATCTATTAAATTCCGACATACTCATTTTCTCAATATTTATTACTATACACTTCTTTTCATTTCCTAAAATATTTATTTTAAATTCATCTTCTTTTGATAGTTTAAAAAGATTATCAAATAAAATCTTTGTAGATATTCCTGAATGACCAAATAATATAATATCAGTATTAATTTTCATATAACCTATTCCATTTAATAATATTTCATCAGTTGTTCCATTGTATATTGGTAAAGATAAATCTATTTTTTCTATTTCTATATATCCTAACATCTCTCCTATTTTTCTTGAAAGTATTTCTTTCTCATCTCTATCATCGTGTAGTTGCATAATTTTTTTAAATTCCTCGATTTTTTTATTCTGAATATTTCTTGAAATCATTTGACCTATATATGGATATATAAGTAGCATTAATCCTAATATAAGTCCTAATAGTACAAAAATTGTATAATTATTTTTTTTAATAAATTTACTTTTCTTTTTTTCTTTCTCTTTTTCTCTTAATATTTTATTAATTGCGATTTTCAATGTCTAAATCCTTTTTTGAATTTCTATTTTTTCGTTTTATATAAATAAATATTGAACTAATAATTAATGATATTCCTAAAATACTTGAAATAATTGGGGCTTTACCTCCTGTCATAGGAAGTTCAAATTCTCTCCTATTTTTTAAATGCAAACTTGACTTACTATTATAGTATTGACTATTTTTATTTACTTTAACTTCATATGGTTTTCCTAATAATTTAAATCCTTCTGGAGCTTTTACTTCTGTAATATAATATTTTGTTTCTGCTTCATCTATTTTTTCTCCATCTTCTCCAAATTTTAATCCTGAAAAAATAACATAACCTCTATTGTCTGAAACAGCAATCAAATCTTCTCCATTTTCATCTTTTATAAATATTCCGTTTTTTGCATCTTGCTCTGTTTTAGAAATTTTAAATGAAGCTCCTTCTAAAGTATTATTATTTAAATCTGTTTTATATATTAATACAGATCCTGTATAAACTTTTGCTTCATTGTAACTTGATGTATATTCACCTTCTGCATTTCCATATAAATCTATAAAATTTGTATAACTTATTCTTGCTTTTGAAGAAAATTCACCAAATTCAACATCATTTTTTAGTTTTGCATTATATGTTATTACTATCTTTTTATATTCTGCAATTCTTTCTATATCAAATTTAAATTCTAATTCTCCATAAATATCTCTTTTTGAAAATTCTCCATTTTTTAATTCTACTTTATTACCATTTTCATCTATTCCAAATACTTTAAGTGAATTATCTTGATATTCTAATTTTTCATCTATTTTATCTAAAATAGTATATATTTTCATATTATCAATACAGCTTGGAATACTAGATTCTGTTTCAAATGATATATAATCTTTTTTAAATACTCCTTCATTTTTAACTTTTTTTCCACTTTCTGTTAATATATTCTTATCTATTATTGCTTTTTCTCTATTTTGTGTGATTATTTGTTCTAAGTTATCCACATCTATTCTAAAAGCTGTGGAATTACATATATTTTTTATATATCCATCTGGAACATTTTCTTCAACTAACATATATGTTCCTGCTTTTAAATTACTATATTCTATTTTTCCTTCTTCATTTGTTATTTCATGAGTATTTCCATATTCTTCCCAATCTCCATTATCATTTTCTATCATAAGTTTCCACATTGCACCTTGAAGAGGATTTCCATTTTCTTTATATTCATAAAGTGTAACTTTTCCATATATAGTCACATTTTTAGGATATACTGTTACATCATATTCTAACTTTGATCCATCATCAGATGTTTTTGGTAAATCTATTAGAAAATCTTCAACTTTTTGTTTTGCATTTTTATGAGTTTTTGTTTGTCTAACTAAATATCTTCCTAAATTTAGTCTTTTAAATTCTGCTTTTCCATTTTCATCTGTATATCCAGAAATTCCAACTAGTTCTTTTTCATTAGTGTATTTTAATGCATCATCTACAGTATCTATATTTTTTTCTATCTCATATATAGTAAACTGTGAATCTCCATATAATCTTGTCTCATCTGTTCCATTTACTTTTTCTGAATTTATTATTGTTAAACTAGCTTCTTTTTCTTCATCTTCTATTGTTTGATTAGTTGCAATTGCAAAATTTTTAAATGACATAATAAATAAAGCAACAGCAAAAACAAGCATAAATAATTTTATACTTTTACTCATTTATTCACTTTCCTTTCTTTTTCTGATTTTAATTTGATTTTAGTGATTAAGATTTTATTTAAAATAGAATAGAATTAAATAAAATAATAATTAAATATATAGAATAAAATAGATTTATATATATTAAATCATAAAAATATAATTTTTTCAATTACTTTATGTAAATTTATCAAACTTTTCATCGCAAAATTCGACATTTTTTACATATAATAATCATATTGTTTATTATATAAAAAAGGCTCCACCACTAAAACGTGATGGAGTTGAGGATAACTTACTTGGACATCATGTACGCCATCAAGGCATACAATGAATGTCCACTCATGAAGAGGTCATCCATAAATGTTTTCCCTTCAAACATCTGATTTCTCAAGCGTTCAAAAGCCTCTTTTTCCTGAATCCAGATGATCTTGGAGTCAATCTGTTCAAATTCATCAAGGCACTGCTTTTTTTCCCCATAGACATCAGCTACAGCTACCCCATAGTCTTCGTCAGACTTCGAAGGATCCAGTAGTGACGGTCCTTTTACAAGGATATGAACCCCTTTTACAAGGAGTCCTGTTTCCTCACGGGTCTCGCGAATGGCGGCCTGAACCGCATTTTCGCCATCATTGATAATCCCGGCAGGAATCTCAATGTACTCCTTTCCTGTCGTGGAACGAAACTGCTTTATCAAAGCAATCTGCCCTTCTTTACGAACAATGATAGCAACCGAAGGGTTACTACGTACTATCATGTGTGTAAGCACATGATATCCATTTTCGTCAGCATAGCTGACTTTGCAGACTTTCATCCGCGGAGTCTTGGTGACCTCCTCCTCATTAGTAAGTGTTAGTTTCTTCATAACTTTTTCCTCCTTGTAACTAACTATATATATTATACCATATTTTACATAATTTTTCAAATTAAACTGTTTTGTCAACCTTTTCTTTTATCAACTTTTTTTATATAAAAAAGCCTTAGATTTATATATCTAAAGCTCTTTTATGTTTTTTATTTTAATTTTTATAACATTATATAATCATATTTTTATTTGTTTTCTTTCTTTTTTGAAAATAATCTAGAACATATTTTAACAATTTCTACTATAACTATTGGTGCAAAAATTAGAATAAATATTTCTAATATATTATCTCCTGGAAGTAATGGTATACTAAACATATGTCTTAATCCTGGAATTAATAGTACTATTAGCATAAGTACTGCAGATAATAAAATTGCTCCTATTAATACCATATTATTAAATATACTTGTTCTAAATACAGATTTATGATTATCTCTAATATTAAATACATGTATTAATTCTGAAAATGCAAGTACTATAAATGCCATTGCTTGTCCTACTTCTATTTTACTTTGATCAAGTGTTAGTCCATCAATTGGAGCTTTTACAGATTTTAGTCCAATTATAAATGCTGCAAGTGTAAGTAATCCTATCATTACACCTTGATATATTATTCTAAATGTCATATCTTTTGTAAATATTCCATTAGATTGTTTTAATGGTGGTCTTTTCATAACATCATCATTTGCTGGGTCAAATGCTAAAGCTAAAGCTGGAAGTGAGTCTGTTACTAAATTTATCCACAAAATGTGAATTGGAAGTAATATTTGTAGAAGTGATGCATCTTGTACTCCACACCATTTTGCAATAAGTGTAGAAAACATTGTTGCAAAAAATAGTACTACAATTTCTCCAATATTACTTGAAAGCAAGAATTGAATTGCTTTTAAAATATTATCATATATTCTTCTTCCTTCTTCAACACTTGCAACAACTGTAGCGAAATTATCATCTGTTAAAATAACATCTGCAGCTTCTTTTGCAACATCAGTACCTACTATTCCCATAGCACATCCAATATCTGCAGTCTTAAGTGCAGGACTATCATTTACTCCATCACCAGTCATAGCAACTATTTCATTTTGTTTTTGCCATGCTTTTACTATTCTAACTTTATGTTCTGGTGAAACTCTAGCATAAACAGAATAATTTCTGATATTTTTTTCTAAATCTTCATCAGACATTTTATTTACTTCAGCACCTGTTATTGCTTCACTTTCGTTTTCTAATATTCCTAAGCTTTTTGCAATTGCAGTAGCTGTAATTTTATGATCTCCTGTAATCATTACAGTTTTAATTCCTGCTGTTTTACATTTTTCAACAGCATCTTTTGCTTCAATTCTTGGTGGATCTATCATTCCATACATTCCAATGAAAATTAAATCTTTTTCCATTTCATCTTTTTGAGGTTTATGATCTAGTTCTTTATATCCAAATGCTAAAACTCTTAATGCTTCTTTTGCCATATTTTCGTTTGTTTCTTTTATTTGAGTTTCATAGTTTCCAAGGTCATATTTTTCTTCACCCTTTTCAATATATGAATTACATATTTCTAATAATTCATCTACTCCACCTTTAGTAAATACTAAATATTTTCCATTTCTTTCATGAACTGTTGTCATTAATTTTCTTTCTGAATCAAATGGTATTTCATCAACTCTTGGAAGTTCATTATATATATTTTGAGTAACTCCAAGTTTTAATCCTACATCTACTAATGCAGTTTCAGTAGGATCTCCTGTAAGTGTTCCATCTTCTCCTATTTTTGTATCATTACAAAGCATTCCATTAGATAAAAGAAGTCTTATTTCTTGTCCTGCTTGATCATATTTTAAGAAATTACTATTTTCTCCAAAACTACTTACATCAAATACTGTTCTATTTACATATATTTTTTGAACAGTCATTTTATTTTGTGTTAAAGTTCCTGTTTTATCAGAACATATAACTGAACTACTTCCAAGTGTTTCAACAGCAGGCAACCTTTTTACAATAGCATTTTTCTTAACCATTTTTTGTACACCAATTGCCAAAACAATTGTTGATACTGCTGCTAATCCTTCTGGTATTGCTGCAACTGCTAAACTTACAGCTGTCATAAACATTGATATAACTTCTCTTCCTTGTAAAATTCCAATTAAGAATATTATTAAACATATTACTAAAGCTGCTATTCCAAGTGTTTTTCCTAAACTATTTAATTTCTTTTGAAGTGGTGTTTCTTGTTCTTCAGCTACTGATATCATTTCTGCTATTTTTCCAACTTCAGTATCCATTGCAGTTTCAACTACTATTCCTCTTCCTCTACCATATGTAACTAAGCTTGATGAAAATAGCATATTGACTCTGTCTCCTAAAGGAACATCATATTTTTCTAATGCTGCAGCGTCTTTTTCAACTGGAACTGATTCTCCAGTAAGTGATGCTTCTTGAGATTTTAAATTTACAGCTTCAAATATTCTTAAATCTGCAGGTACATAGTCTCCTGTTTCTAAAACTACTATATCTCCTCT
>AUXO017187016.1_pt1 | contig 14065 bp, 18 predicted proteins | sample 768731 | NCBI WGS metagenome assembly AUXO01 (sample SAMN02715735, study PRJNA202380) | gut metagenome | biome: sheep rumen | host: Ovis aries | place: New Zealand: Palmerston North | reverse complement strand
TTTCTGTTGTAAGTCATAGCTTTTTTCCTTCCTTTCTTTATTTAAAAAGTTTGATGTTTTCCGCGATAAGTTTCTGACGTTCGAGCGGGTCCTCTACTTTGAGGATGTCCGCCTTTGTGAGCGTCCCGCTTCCGCCGCCGCGTGCGGGTGTCTTGCCTTTGAGTGCTGCTTTTACGCCGTCCTGAACGGCTGTCTTGTAGGCTTTCGCGAATGCGGTGACGGCCGCTTTTGTTTTGTCCGCGTCGTCGGTGACAAGGATGTCAACGAGTTCGTCATCGATGGTGATCTCATCTGCCGCCAGGAGCTTCCGGGCTTCCGTGTGCATCTGTGCGAGGCTGTTCGCCCTTTTCAGGTCGTCCAGTTCCTTCTGTAAGGCGTCTCTTTCCGCTTTCGTTCTGTCTGCTTCTGACATTTTGGCGAGGCGCTCCGCTTCGGAGATCTTCTTTTCCTGCTCCTTCTGCCATTTTGCGAACTTCTGACCGATAATCTTGTCCAGGTCCGCGTCCGTGTACTTCTTTTCGGTGTTGCCGTCCTGGTTGTCCTGGTTGTCCTGGTTGTCGCCGTCGTTGCCGTTGCCGCCGTTGTCATCAGCGAAAATCTGCGTAAGATAAATCAGCTTGTTCTTCTTCATTTTTCTTTTCTCCTTTTCCATATTTTTAAGGGTTTAGCTTCCCTTTTTTTCCCGGCTTTTAACGTCATCAGGCTTGGACGTTTATTTTTCCCGCCCTTCCGGGCGGCTTGTATCTGGTGTGTTAGCGTCGGTTTTTCGCTCATCTTTTGTGCGGACGTGCGCGGGGTATCTGTCCGCGAGCATCCGTATGCCGGTCAGGTAGGCTTCGAGCAGTGTCTCTTCGTCGTGCGTGAGATTGTCGATGTCTAGCTCCGCCCGCCCGGGTGTTATCTCCGTGACGCGCTCCGGCGGGTAGCAAGCGGCGAGCGTCTCCGATAAAATGGAAACGGCCTCGCACACGATATCATAACCGCGCGGTGCGTATCCCGCGTGGCCTTCGATCACGAGGGCGCGTGGTGTGATTGTTGCTGTTATCATCCGGTTCTCTCCTTTTATATGATATGTCAGGAAATTTAAGAAATGGGTTGCGGGGCGCGGGCGGGCGCGTCTGTTTCGCCCGTGGTCTGCCATTCCGCGATATTGCGGAATGTACATTCCGCGTTTTTGCGGAATCTGAAAAATAATAAATAATATCTATATGTTATTTATTAAGTGAGGGGTGCTGGGTGTTGTCTCTTGTGTCTGGGTGCTCTTGTCTCCGGGCTGTGTGCCTGATAACCAGGGGCTTTGTGTTCGAATAGAAAGCGGGTTCCCCGCTTTCTCAATTCCTGTCATGTTGTCAACATCAGGACAGCTTCTCCGATATCCGGGGGTTTATCGAGCAGGGTCTCATCCTCTCCGTCCGTGATCACCGCTGCTGGTACTCTTGTTATTCCCAGTCTCCGGCAGTCGCTGTAATAATCCCCCGCTTCCCGTGTCTCCGTCTGTCCCGGGCAGGCTTCCTCAATTCCCGGCAGAACTTCCCTGATATAACGACGGCAGGGCGAGCACCACGGCGCGTGGTATATGATCAGTTTTTTCATTCCGTCACCTCACTGTTATCGAACAGCGGCATCCGGTATGAAAGGGTGGAAAATTTATGCCGACCTGTCTGTCCGCGAGCCGGAAGACCTTGCCCGCCAGCCCGGCGCATACCGGACAAACCCGGCTGTCGTCAACGATACTGATCTCATACTCTTCATCTCCAGCCGCCTCAAACGCGCGGGCGGATGCCTCATTGAGTGCGTGCGTGCCTTCTGTATAAATAAGCCGATACATCATTTTTTGCGCCGTCTCCGTCTTTCCGAGGGCCATATCTTTGGCAATGTCTTCATATATGTCCCCCCGGGCGATGCGTTGTCCCATCGTTCGGAGCATCTGGTCCCTGTCCTTGCCCATCCTGCGAACCATCTTCGCCGCGTATCCGTCTCCGTCCATCCAGGGGTTCATAACGACGTCACGGATGACTGCCGCCCGGTCAATCGTAACCGCCCGGTCTTTTAACTGGTTCACCGCCGTGTCGTATCCGAGCGCCGCCGTTCTCTTTAAATGCTCAGTTCCCGTTGCCGCCGTGTAAGCATACCAGGCGGCCAGCGGGAGCAAGAGTGCCCCGCCGATAACGTCAACACCACGTCTGCGGTCTTCCGTCAGCGTGTGCGCCGCTGTCCTGATCTCTTCTACTGCCGCCTGTGCGTCCGTGTCTTCCGTCGCTTCTGTAATCCCGTCTATCTCTCTGTCTGTCTCCGCTGTTATGTCTTCCAGTGCGTCTATCATGTCCGGACGCGCCGCCCGCAGGAGCTCCGCATATGTGAGCCCGCCGTAATACACACGCACCGCCGCCGCGATCATTTTCCGCCGTGCCTTTTCCGCCGCCGCCGCGCGGAGGCGGTTCTGGTGTCTTTCCCATATATTTAATTTTTTAAGTGTTCGTTCGTCCATCCGGCAGACCTCCGATCATGTCGCTGTCTTCCCTTTCCAGGCGTTCGAGCTCTTCGGGGACGTCGTCCACGACGGACAGGACTTTGAGCTGCGTCTCCTTGGACACGATACCGGCAAGCTGTGCCGCTGTCTGCGCTTCTTCGAGGAGCGAGGAGGGCATTGTGTAAGTCATGACATAAGAGAGGTGCGTCCAGGCGTCCGCGGGGACCGGCGAGACCGGGTTCGAACAGATCAAACGCCAGCGCCTGGTGAAGCCCCCGACGAACTTCCGCTCTTTCGTTTTCGCCAGCGAGGTCATCGCGTGCAATTTATATTTCAGCGCAACCCCGGAGGCTGAACCGAAGGACTGGTCCGAGATATTCGCAACCATCGAGGTCTGGTATATCAGCCGCTCCAGGCGGTCGATGAGATGCTCCTGTGACACGTCTCCGTCCGGCTTTTCGAGGAATTTCACCGACACGGCCGAGCCGTTCGGCCCGGAAAAATTGATAATCCGGTCATCCCGTATGGTCTTGAGGTCTTCATCTTTGACCTTTGCGCCGAGAATACTCAGGTAGGCGTCCGCGAAATAATCGCAGTCGTTGGCTTTCTCCGAGAGTGCTTTGTTGTACGCATTGATAAGCGAGGCGACTCCTTCGTATATGCCCATTCTGTCTGCATTCTGAACGTATTCAGTCGCCGGGACGCCGCCGAAACCGTGCGCCCTGCTCTCCGTCCATACGACGCCGGGCGCGAGAACAAAATAGTGAACGTGCGTGTCGTCTGATACCGAGCCCCGTGTGTCGCCGTGTGCGTCCTTGTATACGCGGACAAAATAGCGGGGGCGCTCTAGGATGCTCTCGTCATAGATCATCCAGGCGTCTTCCGGGGACAGTGTCGTAATCCCGATCTGTCCGTCTGCGTCCACGTAATACATATCATAGGCGTGCCCATACATGGATACCAGGCGTGAGAGTTCCGCGTCCGTGTCTGCCAATGCGTTGTAGGCCGATACCATACCGACGTAATCGGACAGGGCCGCGTCCCCGCTGGTATCGATACGGACCGGCGAGCCCATAAAGAAGCCCTCAAAAACGTCCGTCAGATACTTGGCAAACGGAACGGCGAGGCGATTGTCCGGCTTGTATGTGGCTTTTTTCGGCTGTCTGAAAATCTCCGCGTCGTTTTTGTAGAGCTCTCTCAGCGGGACATAACGCGCCTGCGTGTCCGCCTGGTGCGCGGTGATATACTCCCCGAGCAGGTCCGCCGTGAGCTCCTGGTCGTCCGCGATCGTGTAGCGCCCTGATGTGGTCTTCCTGATCATCTCTCTCTCCTTTCTTTTCTTTTTTTATTCGAATGAATGTTTTTTTCTTCTTTTTTTCTTCTTTTTCCGCCGGCTTTCCGGCGGTTCTTCTTCTCTTTTATTTATATGCCGCCTTTGACGTGATTGTAGGTCGCTTCTCCGTCTGCTAAATAGTCAGAATATAGCCCGTATCGGACAGCATCCATACAGTCGTCCGCCTCTTTCACGGGTTCGTCTTTTCCTTCTTGCCATGAATAAGTGTCAATCTCACGGGCGAAAAGGTCCACGCCGTCACGGCATATAAAGAGCTTGTCGGTTTTGTAGAGGCTGTCCACGTATGATATACCGGCGGTCACGTCTTTTCTGGCGTTTACTGCCCAAATGCCCGCTTCCTGAAGCTCTTTAATCCTGTCCGGGCGCGCGCTGTCACAATAAAATACGATGTCCTCTCCGTGCTCCGCCTGTATCGTGCGGGCAATGTGAATCCATTCTGCCATACTGCGGTGTTTCGCTGCCCATTCTTTCAGGAGGTATTTTTTCCCGGCGTCGTCTTCTCCGATTAAGACAAATACGCCGTAGTGCTCCCAGCCAAAATCCACGCCGGCCCAGGTGCGGGTGATACGGTCCCAGGGGACCTGCCGGCGTTTGATATAGTGCCTCTCCGGCGTGAAGTCCGGAAAACAGATGCCGGCAGCTGCAACCCAGGCGCCGTCGATGTCACGGCTATAAAAAGCACCGGACGGGGTCGAGGCTTTGATACTGTCTATATACGTCTGCGGCAAAAAAGTGTTGTCCGTCAGACGCCAGCGGAAGGCCTGTATGGTCTTCCCGTCCGCCTTGTCGATATAATCCGTTTTGAGCCAGTGAGAAGGGCGGTCGGGGTTTGTGTCCATGATGATTCGCGCGCCTGGTAACGAGCAACGGGACAGGATTTCGGCAAACACACGGCGGTTTGCGAGGACAGCTTCGTTGATATACGCGCCGGCCGCCGTCATGCCTCTGATGTGTGAAAGGTCCGTGATCTTGCTGTGTCCGAAACAGCAGACCTTCACGCCCCATAATTCGAACCTGTTGTGCTTGTCGAATTTGATAGATAACCCGTATTTGTTGGTCAACTCTATCAGGATGTTTCTTTGTATACTTCCTAAATCCGCCCCGGCGAGGATGTACTGCGGGTGGGCAATGCCCTCTTGTGCGGCCATTTTTGATACTCTTTTTAGCTCCGTGAGGAAAATATCGTTGTCAATGACCGTCTTTCCGCTTCGTTTGGCCCCGTGATTGATCAATACAAAAAAGTCGTGCGTCTGCGCCCAGCGCATAACTTCTATCTGACGCGGGCTGTAAATGTCTGTGAGTGCCACGGTCAGCCCCCGTCCCTGACAGCCGCCGTGATCTTGTCGATTGCATCGGAGAGGCGGTCTTCCGGGGTGTCGGCGGCGCGCTCTTTCTCCGGTATCCAGCCGGAGAAGTTGTTCTGTAGTGAGAACTTCGCTCCGTTCGAGCCGTCCCGGTCAAAGAGACGCTCTTCCGCGTATCTCTCAACTCTTGCCTTCGCGCGCGTTATCGTGTCCATAAAACTTTTCTTTCCCTGGTATGTAAGCAGACTCTGACGCGAAACAAAACCGAGAGCGAGGGCAAGCCCCGTCACCGTCGGCGGGTGTGCATCCAGCACGATAGGGCGGCCGAATTTGTCAATAACCGGCTCCCCTTCGTCGTTTTTCAGTATGTGCCCCTTGCACTCTTCAAAATAAGCATCGATCTTTTCCTGCATTTCTTCCGGGCTTGTATATTTAGGCGGGCGCCCTATATGGGCGTTCTTCAGTTTTGCCATTTTCTGGGCTCCTTTCCTTGTTGGTGTTTTACTTCAAACTTTTAATGATTTCTTTTTCTTCCGGGGACAGCAGCCATTGTATCGCGTCCCTTTTTTCTGCTGCTGCCTTCTCCGCCGCTACTTTCTCCACTGTCGCTTTTTCCGACAACAGCAGGCCGCCCCCGAGAATTCCTTTTTTTTCCGCCCTCTGACTATCGAGGGCGGTAATAAAGTGCGCCTGATCGTGTCGGACAGAGTAGGCGATGCCGTACCTGGCCATACGTCCGAGCATTGTCGCCGTCAGGACTTCCCGCGGGAACCTGTACGTCGGCAGTGTCTGCAGTGTCTTCTCCTCTGCTGCTCTGCGCTTTTCCACTGCTTCGATGCGTGCCCTCAGGTCCGGTGCAGTCATCGCCGCTATCTCTTTTTCCAGGTTAGTGGCAAAAGCGGTGCTGACAATTGCGCCTTCATAGTTAATATCCGCGTCACACACAACAGCACAAACGCCCCGGTTCTTTGTAGTGTCCAAAACCGTCAGATACGGAGCAAACAAGAAGAACAGGATGCCCCGCGCCTGGTAATAGTCGATGATCTGCGCCAGAATCGAGAACGGCGGGTTATCCAGGACAACGCATCCGTCCGGATAGTCAAATGTTTCATAATCCTTGCCCGGCCAGAACGGGCGGACGATCTTCTCCGGGTCTATATCGTAACGCTCACATGCCCACGCCTTAACTTCGTCGTATATTCCCGTCGGGGTGAAGGAGTCGTCTTCTATCGTTTTGGGCCTGTTGCTTTCTACCCATTTTTCGTATGGTGTCTTTTTTGGCATTTTTTCGCATGTTGTCTTTTTTGGCATTTTTACCTCTCTTTCTCTTCCTTTTTAGAAGATCTTCTTTTTCCCCCGCCGCTTTCGGCGGGGTTCTTCTTCTTTTTCTGCTTTGTCCTTTTCTGCTTTTTAATAGGACAAAAAAGAAAAAAGGGCTTCTTGTGCCCTTTTGTCTTTGTCTTGTATATAAAAAGAAGGAGGCTTTTTATGCCTCCTTCATTGCTTCCGTCTTCGTCTTCTTTTTGCTCCGGTCCGGTTTCTCCGTCTCTGCTGCTTCCGTCTTCGTCTCTTCCGTCTTCGTTGCTTCCGTGTTCTTTCGGACGATCTGCGAGTGTAAGCGGCTGTCACAACATACCGGACGTCTTTTCATTATTAGGGGCTTCTCCGTCAGGTTGTCCCTGATGGCGTAGAGCCTGTCAATTGTCTCTTTGAGCACCCGCATGTCAGCCCAGGGTTCTTCTTCCGGTTTGCCCGCTACGCGTCTGTCATACCAGTAAGGCGAGAGTTCGACGATCAAGTCCGTCAGCGCTTCATACGCTGTCCCCGCCTCTTTGACCCGTCTTTCCAGGTCTTCATAAGTCGTCTCTTTTGTGTATATCATAAAACCACCCCCTCTTCGTCCGCCTGTGTTCTGGCGTTAAGTGCGTCTGCGATTTCGTCCCGCATCATACGGAGATAAAGCGCCGCGATCATGTCGTCCGCCCGGTCTGTATACCAGGCGAGGCGTGTGACGATGTCCTGCTGCGTCGTGTCTCCCGTTCCCGGGTCTTCCTCTGCTTCCGTGCCTGCTGCAAGTCCACGCGCCGCCGCGTCCAGTGCGTCGATTACTTTGATGACCGCGCTCTGACTCTCTCCCATAAGGCCGGAGGCCTCAACAACTCTGTCAATGCCTGTCATGTGTGTTTCCTCCCTTTAATATATCTAATATATAGCAAGCGCGAGAGCCGGGGATGTGTTCCCCTGCCTGTTTTTGTTGCCCCGCCCGTTCCCCGGGCCGCTCTGTCTTTATTCTGATAACTGATAACCGGATAACCGGATAACCGCTTTTGTTTCCGTCGTGTATCCGGCCCCCGCGTAAGCTGCTTCATTATCCCGCCCGCTGTTTCAGGCGGTATTTCTGAACAATTGCGTCTTGCCATTCTGCAAGCGTGACCGTGTATTTGGGCGGCTTCCAGGTTTTATATCGTGGGTCATAATACCGCGTCACGATGCCCGCCGCCGCGTCGATGTCCTGCTCCGTGTCGTATGTTGTATGTATAACTTCCGCCGCATAAGCCGCGACCTTGTGCGGTCTATATAAGCAGTCACATAAGGCTTCGAGCGCCCTCTTCTGCCCGCTGGTCTCTGTCATCCGTGCGCCCGGTCTGTCGCATTTGATCTCCGCGAAGAGAAAGATGTGTTCCCTTGTCAACGGGTGCGCGTCTGTGTTGCCTAGCTCCATCATCCAGTCTGCGTCCGAGCCCCGGAGCGCTCCGTTATACTGTCTGTCCAGGTGGGTGTCATATCCGAGCCCCCTGATATCGACCGTCTGTGTTGCGCAGTCTCTGCGCTTCATCCAGGATTGGTTCATTCCGCTCCTCTCTCCGTTTACAAACAGCGGCGCCCGGGTACTGCATCCCCGGGCGCCAAAAGAGAGGTGTGTGAGTAGAGGGCAGGCAAACCTCTTATCTCACCGTAAATTATAGCACGGATGGGTTTACCTGTCAAGCATAACCTTTTATAATATCTCTTTTTCGCCCGTTTGTAAATGGAATTTATAAATATTTTATTTTTAGATCATGAGCCGCGTCTGCGCCGCGTGTCTGATACGCCGCGCCGCCGCCTCTACCATCCAGGCGGCCTGTATGCAGTAGGTGAGGATTATCTCCATCATATCTCCGCTCCTCTCTCTGCTATCTCCGGCAGGCTGCCGAGTTTTTCGACCGCCCGCTGATGTGCGTGTGTTGTCGCTGCGTATGTCATGCCCAGCGCCCGCGCTGTCGGTCCCCATGCTCCGATCTGGTAGCCGGTCAGGCGGGGTGTGCCGTCTGCTGTCCTGTACATGACCGGAGCAAGCCCCTCAATTGTGAGATATCTCCGGCGGATGACTGCTGCTTCTGCGTCCGTCAGGCGGGCTTTTTCCATAAGATCTTCAATGCGCGCCCGTGTGAGTTCTGCCGTTGTCACCGCTGCTGCGACCTTGTCTTCCATATCGCCCAGCCTGATCACCGTTTCTTCCAGTCCCCGCCGCCCGCCGTGTGCGTGCGGCATTCCGTCCCCGATGCCCTTTGTCGCCGGGCTCTCCGCCTGTATGCGCTCCGCCTCTGCCTCGCGGAGGGCGTTCACGACGTCCCCGGCCGCCCGGCAGTAAGCGCGGAGAACCGTTTCCACGGCTTCCCGGGTTTCCGCCGGGACGGTGTTGTTTGCTGTCGCTGTCGTCATACGTCCCCGCCCCCTTCCTCTTCATCCAGAACGTAAAGCCCGTGCATGAGATATGTGTCCTCAATGCCCGGCTTGTAGATGTCCGGGTGTTCTGCGTCCGGCGCTGCCTCATAAACAGCTGTATAGACCGCTTTAATCTTTGGGCGCCAGGGGTTGGTGGGCTTTGTGTAGCCGGTCATTTTGAGCTTTGCTCGTACTCGATAAACCGCGATACATTGCGCGTCTGCGCAGATCATATAGCGGATGTCCCCTTCGTCCGGCTGTACCGGCGGGGCGGGTTTGTAGTGCCTGCTTTGTGCTTTCATAAGCGTTTCTCCTTTCTTTTTTGCTGCTGTTGTTAGTACCTGTACATAGCGCAGAGTTCGTGGCTCTTGTACTTGGTCTCAATGCCCGGCTGATAAAGCGCTGGCCAGATTCGGTTCGGAGCCGGTGTGATCACGAGTTCTTCCGGCCGGTCTTTTTTCCCTTTGACCTCAACGCGGTAGATCACGTATGCGCCGAGCCCCTGGCAGATCATATAACCGATGCCGTCGTACTCCTGGCGGAGCTCTTCCGGCGTTGCCCGACAAAACATTTGATGCCTGACTTTCTCCCTCATACTGTTCACCTTCTTTCTTTGCTGTTTTAAAAGCAAAAGAAGAGGCGCGCCCGTCCGTTGTCTCTGGTCGCGTCTCTCCTTTGCTTCATATATGATATGTCAGAAAAAAAAATTAGAATCGGAAAAAAATTTTTCACTATTGTTTTGAGAAAAAGAAGAAGAAGAAAAAGAAAAAGAAAAAGGTTTGTTCTGATTTCAATTTCAATTCTATACATATATTATAGAATTAGAATTATGTTCTTGCGTTTTTGGATTATATTATAAAAGGGCCGGGGCGGTGTGCCTCGGTCCTGGTGTTTCTGTATTCAGCAGCCGAGCGCACGGTATTCAATGCCCCAGTCTTCTGCCATTTTTTTCAGCCCTTCCGCGCTCAGGCCGCCGGCGATGAAGACCGGTTCTTGATCAATCGCCTTTCTCTTGCCGGTGTACTGCATATATACTTTGGCTTTGCCGTCTTTGACGGTGTTGATGTACGAGCCGAAAACTCCGAGCACCGTGTTCGTGATCTCTTTCGCGTCCCCCGCCGCGGGGAAGAAGATGCTGTTGTCGTTGTACAGGAGTGTGATACGCGGCACGACCGGTTCTGTCGTCTTCCGGGCGCTTCTCGGCGCTTCCGGGCCGTCGTATGTCCGCACCCAGCGTGTCACCCAGTCCGGGCTCCCGCCGATCGCATATGTACGAAGAGAAGCTTCGTCATATGTCAGGTAGTCTGTCGTGGTCTTCGTCGAGAGCTTGCCGTTCGTGCGGTTCTTCAAGACTTTTAACTTTCGCATTCTTCCGACTTCTTCCTCGTCTCCGTCCTTGTCAATGAAGCGCTCATATGATAGGATGATGCCGGACGCGTTGGCGATATCTTTGGCGCCGCTGACGTCATCAGAAGAGCTCTCCTTGCTCCATCCCTGGGCCTTCCGCTTGTGTGCGATGAGTATCACCCAGATGTTATGCTGTAAGGCGAGGCTGGCGAGATAACGGGCGACCATGCCCTGCTTCTCATATAAATCACGGCCCTGTACTCTGTCGCAGACGGTCATAAGGTTGTCAACCAGGATAATGTCAATGCCCTGCTGTGCGACCGCTTCTTCGAGCTCCGTCTGTACTACCTGCCACGGGGTCCCCTCGTCCGGCTGGTAGTAGTAGCTGATATCCCCGATGCAACGGTCTCTGATATCGTAGTACGCATCATCAAGCAGATCGTATCCGATGCCCCCGCTTGCTGTCGTGTATGTCTGGATGTAGCGCGGCCCGGCGATCATACGCGTGAGTTCTTCCGTCAGTTCGTCGAGCGTCTTCTCTCCGGAGAAAAGGAGAAGGCGGTGCGCGCTTCCCGGGGTCTGCACGGCGTCCGCGATGCACTGCTCGATCATGGTGCTTTTGCCCGTGCCTTCTTCCGATGTTAACAGCGTCATCTGTCCGCGCGGCAATCCGCCCCCGAGGAGCGTGTTGGTTTTCGGCCACCTAAGAGGAAGCTTTTCAACATCATCCCTGCGATGCTTTTTAGCTGTCGAGAGTTTGACAAGAGACGAGGCGCGCGGGGCTTCCGCTGTTCGCGCTGCTGTCAGGATGTCGTCAAGGCTCATGCCGGCCGCTCCGTGTCCCGCCCGGTAGTCAGCGCCTGGGAGTTTTGTTTTTACCGCCCGGCGCAGGCGTGCCCGCACAGCGTCTTCTGTTCGCATCACACCGTTCCGCTTTGCGTCCGGGACGTCGAGAAGCGTGAGGCAGGGCTCTGACGTCAATGCCTCATACCCGTCCGCGATTGCAAGCGCCGGGTCCCCGGCTAAGATGTAGACCTTATGTATGCCGGCGCGGTGTATCGCGTCCGCGTCCGTGAGTCGGCTGCATACAACAGCGCCCTCAATGTCGTCAACGGGGCTGAGTGCCCGCCCCTCATCAAAGTCAGAAAATTCTGTCAGTTCCCCGTTGTACGGGATGCACGCTGGCGGGCCGATGTATCTCTCCCCGATGCCGTTCACCTCAAAGGCGGCCTCTTGTCCGTCCGGCAGTCGGACGGGGTATCTTGTGATCAGTCGCGGGAGCTCACCTTTCTTTCGGTCCGCGAGGTCGATGGTCTGCGCGTCCCCGATAAGGACGCTGTTTTCTGCCTGCTTCATCATAATAAACACCTCCCAAAATGTTCTATTAGTTTAAGTATTTGCTTTCAAATTCTTTTCGGATTTCTTCCGGGATGTCCTGCGCTGCCTGCTCATAAGCGTCCCGGTCGATGTAGCCGTCTGTCTGGTCGTAAATGCCCTGGATACTCAGGTACCCGATTGCGTCAGCGAGTGTCCGGATGCCTGTGTCCGCCGTCTGTCTTGCTTCTGCCGCCGCCGCCTGTCTGCGTTGGTCTCTCTCAACGTCGGAGACGAGGCGATCGAAGGGGCCGTCAAGGGGCTCGCCGTTTTCGTCTGTGCGCTTGCTCGGGCTGAAAAAGTCGATGATCGTCATCGTCGTCCACTGGTTTGTGTAAAAGCTGTCAGCCGCCGCCCTGTCAATGACCGCCTTGACCGTGTCCACGCCGTGCGCCTGTACCTTGTCCGCGATCAGCTCTGCGAGCTTGATTGTAACGCGGGAAGGCTGTTTAAATGCCGCGATTGTCTTGTAGTGATCTAAGACGTCTTGCACGCCTTCCGGCAGTATCAGCGCGGTTTTAGCTGTCCGGCGCTCTGCTTTCGGTGCGGGTGCGTCTGCTGTCGTGGTCCGGGGTGCCGGTGCCGGTGCGTTGTCGCCTAAAAGATAAAGAGCTTCTGACTTTGGCGTCATTGCATACCACAGAGTCCGATTGTAGGCGTTCGCGTTGTGCCGTCCTTTGATCAGGTAGCCCGCGTCCACCAGCTTGTCCAGGGTGCGCCGGATGGCGTCCTCGGAGAGCGGGATGTAGTCGGTCCACTGTGCCGCGCTCCCGAAGGTCCACCACTTGCCTTCCCGATAAACGCGGTTGTCGTCGTTGCGTGCGTTGTAGATAATCCAGTGTGCGACGATATCAAGGACCGCCGCCGCCTGAAAACCCTGCTCTTTGGCTACGCTCATATCGTAGCCGCCTCGCCTGAAAAGCTTGCTTGCTGCCATATGTATCACCTCTCTTTCTGTGTGTCCTGTGCGTCTAAGAGCGCCAGGAAGTCATCAAGTGCTAAGATTGCGAGCCAGGGTTTGCCGCTCCGCCTGTGGATTACGACCGCCCTGTCCGGCTCTGCCTGCTGTCTTGCCTCGATGTCTCGCCGTGCCTGCTCATACGCCGAGTAGATCGAGAGCGCCTCTGTGCGTTTGACCTCGATATGCCACCCCGGCAGTCCTGTCACGTCGTCCTGCCCGTCGCGCGCGTTGCCTGTATACTGCGCGCCCCTGTGTGCGTCTTTGTATCCGTGCGCCCTTAAAATTTGAGCGACCTCACGCTCGCCTCGTTTGCCCTTCTCCCTGCTTGCCTTGCCCATATACAACACCTCCTTGCTATATATAGTAGATATGTCAGGTCTGGACGGGTATATGTTGTGCATATAAATGGGAATGCCGCTTTTGTGCGTCTCCGTCCTTTCTACATATGATATGTCAGAAAAAAAAATTACAGTCCGACACTTTTTCTCACGCGCGCGAGGGCGGGCGCTGTTGCGTCCCGGCTCTGCTCCGTCCCGTGTTGTGCGGGCGGGGTTGTGTATACACCAGGGCGCTGTTGTTTCCCGGCTGTCTGCTCTATAACCCCGGGGCGGTATGCGAGAATAGAAAGCGGGGAGAAGGGCTTGCCTTTTCTGTTGCGTGTCCCGCCCCGCTTTCTCCGATTGGCGAGGCTGTGCAACGATGCCCGGGCGGGCATTAAAAAAGCGGCCCTGATGGACCGCTTCTGTGCTTCTGTATATGATATGTCAGGTTAAAAAATGGATAGTTTCAGGATTCCCGGAGCTCACCCCCGCTGGATGCTCTGCCCAGATATTGACAACATGACGGATTGAGAGAAAGCGGGGATTGGAGCACATAATCAGATAATAGCTCGCCTCTTCCCCGCTTTCTATTCGAACACATGAGCCTGGAGTTTTTAGAGCAGACAGCCCGGAGACAAGAGCTCCCCGGACATATAGACAACACCCCAGCACCCTTCACTTCTTAATAATACTAATAATATATACTTTATTATTTTTCAGATTCCGCGAAAATGCGAAATGGAAGACCCCACCAGCGCGGAATGAACGGGCCAGGACAGACCGCGCCGCCGCGTTCCCCCTTGACCTTCCGCCCGCTGCCGTGGTAAGATCTATTGTGAGGGACAAAAAGCCGAAGGGAGGTATTGTGTATACAACAGATGTAACTTTTAAGGGCCGGCCCGCCGTGCGATACACGGAGGCTTATATAGACCCGCGAACCGGCAGGCGCCGTCATGTCTCGATAACTCTGCCGGACCGTAAGCTCGCAACACAGCGTCAGGCGTCCGATGCCCTCGCCCGCCGAATTGAGCTCCTGACCACTGACCAGGATGCCCCGGAGCACCTGACCGTTGCCCGGCTTGTCGATCTATACCTGGACTACCAGGCGCACACCGTCCGCCCGCAAACCGTGCGGAGCAACGGATTAAGGCTCCGTGCTGTCGTCTCTGCGCTCGGTCCTGACACGCTTGTAACAGCACTGTCCGCACCGTATATCACGCGGGCGCTGAT
>AUXO015832338.1_pt1 | contig 14065 bp, 19 predicted proteins | sample 768731 | NCBI WGS metagenome assembly AUXO01 (sample SAMN02715735, study PRJNA202380) | gut metagenome | biome: sheep rumen | host: Ovis aries | place: New Zealand: Palmerston North | reverse complement strand
AATTGATGGCAGTATCCTCAAGGCTGTTGGTGAATTATTCCTGTGGCCAACATTAGCCGCCGGTGTTAAAGCCCTGGACGATAACAAACAGGTTAAAATAAAGACCGCACATACCACACTTACAGTTGGTAAGAAGGACGATGAAAACGATGAATTGATTGATGATGATGAAGCCTGAGAATTTCAAACTTGAAGAGCTATTACGTAGTAAAACTGCATTAGCATATAAGATTGAGAACCTTCCGTCCTGGGAGGTTATTGATAATCTTAACCATCTGGGTTTACTCCTGGACAGTATCAGGGAACGTCTTGGTATGTCAATGAACATTACGTCTGGATATCGTAGTGAAAAACTTAATGCCAAAGTAAAAGGTAGTAAAACGTCAGACCATAAACTTGGTAAAGCCGCCGACTGCACCTGTAAGGATAACAAGAAACTGTTTGATACAGTTAAGGCAATGATTGATGCAGGTGAAATTGAAGTTGGCCAGTTAATCTGGGAATATGGGACTAAAACACAACCGGATTGGGTACATATCTCAATCCAATCTGAGAAACATAAGAACGAAATTCTATACATTGGGGTTAAGTAATGGATTATGATGAAGAAACTCAAGTACTGTTTAAAAAGTACGGGATTAGTGGTTATGATAATTCTATTGACGTTTATTTAAAATGAAAAAACTTATCTACATACTCACCATATTGTCCGTAATCATTGGTTGCGGTACTACTCATCATACACCGTCAACGGACACTCAGGTACATTGGGAAATCCGGGACTCCGTACGTTACATTGACAGCCTGGTTCCAGTACCTATTCCGATTGAGCACGTGGTGGACGTTGTACCGGTATACGATACACTGAAATTGGAAACATCGGTGGCCAAAGCACAAGCATACGTTGACACTACGACACATACACTCAAAGGACGTATTGATAATAAACCTGACAGCATCAAAACCATCATCAAATACAAAGAACACAAAGTGGTTGAATACCGCGATAGCACAGTTATACAGACCGTACCGGTAGAGGTTAAAGTTGAAAAAAAGGTAGTACCATCCTGGTGTTGGTGGTTACTTGCATTCAATGTCCTGGTGCTAATCATACTTGGTGTTCGTCTGTATCTCAAAATTAAGCCATTCTAGACACTTTCTACGTCCAGATGATAGATTACTCATCTTTTATATTTAAATCGATTTTAGAGGGGTTTTAGCCTATATTACACGCACGTGTGTAGTACGGTCTAAAATTTGTTGTTTTCTCAGAAAAAATCTTGTTTATGTTGAAACTTGTCTGTATCTTTGGACAAACTTCAACTAAAAATTTGTGTCCCTTCGGACGATGAAATAGTATGCTTCGAGTAGAAAAGAACAGCAGAACATCATCACACATTAAGCTCATTGATATGGGAGTGTTTCAACGGTTAGACTCATTAAACTCAAACCAACTTAAACGTCCAGAGTCTGGAGTGGTGTCCAGAAACAATGCAGTGGGATTTATAGTCTATGCAACGCAGAGGTGCGACATAGGACCTCAAACCAACCACTGGCGCTGCCGATGAGGGTGAAAAGGATTTGTAGTACGTAACTCAGGAGGATTACGATAACACTACATCTGACGAAAACAATATCAATGTTCAGTACTTACAATACAACAACAACAAGTACTTTAAACAACATATTTCTTTAATTAAAGAACATATTGTTTAACTAAAGTAATAGTATTCTAAGTAAGATGTATTCTATATTTTGAGAGACCACAGGTCTCTCAGGTATGAGGGATATAAACCCCCTCCTTTTATATTCACCCTACTTTGTTATACTTCTTGGATACGAATTCGTACAGTTTCCTTTCGTCTATGGTGTAGAATGTAACAGCAAATTCATAACCTGGTGTCTGCTTTTTCTCGTAAGACATAATGTCGATTAACTCAAGTTTAGTCCTTAGCCTATACAGGTCGTTCCAATCAAAGCCTAGTTGAGAAACCCTGGTTGTTGTATAAATGAACGGAGTGTTGTGATAACGTTTATCCCTTTCCCTGCTACGCTTTAGCATATCCATAAGGATAACCCTTTCAACGTCTGTAAAGAAATCGGACTCGTAGGATAATATATCAATCAGTTTCTGGAAATCATCATCACCAAGGCATACGATGGTATTGCTCGCAGTGTTTGCCACTACCTTTGGCGCTTCTGGTTGTTTAACCACTGGTGTTGGCTTTGGTTCCTGTTTCACGTTAGCATCTATGATAGTCTTAAACTCATTGAAGGTGTTAATAAGATGTGATGCATCACTAATTCCTTCGTTAAACTCAGGCATAGTCCCATCTGCGGCATATTTCAATGCTGCTGTCCAGAATCTCTTAAACCCTTTGTTCCTCCAGTTTGACGTCTTGCTAAGTATTGGTTTAATCCTTTTAAAAATATCATTACCCATAACATTATCTTGTTTAAACAATTGTTGTTGGGTGCAAATATAGTGAAAATTTTCCGCTTTGCAAATTTGATGCCAAAAAATCTTGTTTATCTTAAAACTTGTCTGTATCTTTGAACAAACAGGTAAAGGAAGTTGTACCCAGCCACGTATTAATGTGTGTGACTTACTAAACTTTTGGCTGGGTACCTGAGACAATTCAAGACGTGGGCAGACGTCTAACAATAATAGATTTACCCTCCAACGGCGTGAGAACCTGCCCGTTCTCCACCTGCGGAGGATTTTTTATGCTATGAAAATCGACCAATACAACAAGACGCTGACGATAGAGTGCTATACGGATTTCTACGTCGTTTACAATTATCTCAATACTTGCTTGACCAAGGAAGAGGCTAAGGAATGGACCGTAAAAACAAAGGATGAGGTATGCTTAAAGACTACAAGATAGTATCTGACGTTTTTTTGACTGAGGTCAGTATGGACCTGGAGCAGAAGTATCCAATCCTTGATAAGGTGGATGTTCCTATGTATGTGTTAATAAAGTATAAGAATGACCAGGATATCTGGGAATGCACCTGTCGTATGGAGCCGGTGAATTCCAAAAATGTCACTATCACCCGTCAATATACTACGGAAATAATTGAATCAATTAAAGAACTAGAAGAAAATGCTAAAGGGAACTGAACTAGGTCTTGAAATCATCAAGACACAAACAAAACAGGGGTGTGAGGCTCTCAAAGCTTTACACCATGAAATAAACTCATACCTGTATGATTTAAAATTTAAGTATATAGACCAGGCTTTAGCACTTGATAGGTACCTTAAATTATGTGACTGTGGTAAACGGCTATCTGAGTTAAAAGTACCGGATTCCGCTAAGGATAAAAAGGCTGAGATAATGTCAGAGTTACGAAAACGGTGTCTTGTGTTAAAACAATATAAGGAAATCGTAAACACAGCCGAAGACGTACCACAAATGCAGGCAACCATCAATTTTTTCATTCATACGTGGATTGAACAGAAAAAGAAGGAACTTACACCTGAGATAGTGATGGGTTACCTCAAAGAATCAAAACGTATACATGACGCATTTTTACCGTTCGCAGACGATTTGAATATGAGCACACTGGTTAAAACAAATGGTGAAATGCTACGCTATATAGAAATAACATATGGATTAAATCATCAATGATATGACAAATCAGGAGATTATTGAAAAATACGGTGAGGAAGAGGGGTGTCGTCGTATAGCCAAACGGAACGAATTAAACCGTATATGGGCCAAAGAACATAAGGATTACCACCGTGAGTACAACAAAAATAACCGTGAGCGTATCAACGCTAACGCCAGGGCGTATCAGGCAACCAGGAGGGATAAACAACAGGAATGGATGCAGAATTATCACGAGACGCCTGAGGGTAGAGCCGTTAATCTATTAACATCGTACCGCCAGTTCGACACCAGGAAATTCGGTGAAGTGCCACAGTTAACCAGATTTGATATTATCACCAAGTGTTTTTCTGAAAACAGCAAGTGTGTGTATTGTGGAGAAACAAGGTGGACGGAATTAGGGCTTGATAGGCTCACAAATAGGTTACCACATCATGCATGGAATACAGTTACATGCTGTAAAAAATGTAACAACAAGAGGAACAAGAAGACTATAGAAGAGTTCCTGGCCGTTAAAGGTCTTACGTTTGATGAATGGGTTGAACTAAACAACGGTGAGTATAGTGATTATATGACAATATGCTGCTAGGTTTACCATCAAAGTAACGGAATTAAGGTAAAAAATCTTCAAGTTGTCGTTTTTTTTGCAAAAAAAATTTGTTTGGCACGTTTTTTGTATTACCTTTGCATCGAAGACGTTTCACGGTGAAATGTCAGAAAAATTAAAACACTTGTAAAATGCAAAAGATTTATTATGTGATTGCTCACCTTCCTAATGGTGATGTTCGTATTGCTCGGAACCGCGCTTCTTATGTGGTTGAAAATCGGAGGGGCATGTTTGTGGACATCCCTGGTTTTTTGGATATTGAAGAGGCACAGAAGGTTGTGAACACCAACAAAGAAACCTTCCCTGGTGTGGAGATTGAGATTGTACCGAAGTGGTGGAATATGGATGGGTCCAGAGAAGAAATCATTGGTAAGGCTGAGAATGGTAAGTGGTGTCCTGTTACCATTGAGAAACTTAAGGATGCTATCAGAGAGAAATTGGATGCGACAACTGAAGACTCCGACTGCATTGAGTTCCTCTGTAAGAACAAACTGTGCAGCATCTACATTGATGAGGAAGGAAATTACCACTTCGAGGTAGAAGACATTAATGGCGAAATGAAGGAGAAGACGCTGCCTGTTAACCTTGACTGGTTTAACCTCTACAACTTCAAACCTTACCTAAATTGGACTTTCTCACAGGAGGCCGCAAAAATCTTCTTGGAACTTTTGAAGAAGTAATCTATGGTTGGTAGTGCCTGATACGTACTACCAATCGCAAAGCCCAACGTTGTGAAACAGTCGAGCCCATACTCATATACTAATATTCATATATTTTTATTTAAATTTTGTCACAACCTGCTCAGCAGTGATGTTCAGCAGGAAATGGGAAGGCGAGGGTGATACCTTTCCTTCTCACCAATTAAAAAAACAAAACTATGAAAGTATACACCAACGCAAGCAAGCGGGACCGAAACCACACCATTGAACTGAACAATGAGCAGCTACGTTTCGTACGTCAGAAATTCAAGAATATGGTGAAGCCGTTCAAGCACATTGATGCTGGCCACATATTAAAAGGACTGCGCCTGCATTACAAAACTTATCCGGACGGAATTACCAGAGTATCCTTCGAGGAACCAAACAATGGTATTGCTTACCAGGATGATTGGTACACCAAGGAACAACTAATACCGTAAACGAAAATAAAGCCTTTAAAAGCCTCAAATTTCAAATATGGTAGATTACTCATCTTTGATGAGAAAGTGGCTTAAAACGAAAATTATACGCTATTATGGGAAAATTTGGAGCCGAATTCCGAAGGGCGTACTGGTTATCAAGATTTCTTGAAACTATGCCTGACCCTCCGGCTAAAGAAATTAAGGATATTGACCTGTCACAGGAACAACGTATAGCACGTTATGCTCATAGAGCATATTATCTGATGACTGGAGAAAAATTTGACAGGAAGAGGTTCTCAAATATGATGAATCCTTATACCTGTGGAAGTAAAAAGTAACCTAAAAACAAACCGATTAAAACTATCAAATATGTCAGTTTTTACAAAAAAGATAGACAGAATTATTCTTGAGGAAGGAATTGAAACTGTCACTAAGAAAATAAACGATGACATTGCTGAAGAGCGTGAGGATTTGGTATACCCAAATCAGGTAGATTGTGCTCTCAGACTCATTAGGTCTTTTGACGACAGTGTATACCCACGGAGTAACCATAAGATTGTTGAAGGTTTAACTCAGGCTGGTAAAACTGGTGTATGTAAAGCAGCTATTGAAATCATGAAGCTTTACAAGTTACTGCCGGTACTCAATATCAAGACAATCTACTACATTTCTGGTGATAACGCAAAGGATATGATTGCTAAGAACGCAAAACTCATCAGCAAGTGTTTTAAGGATGATTTTGGCTGTGATTTCAAGGCTATGAAGAACAGCACCATGCGTAACGACAGAACAAACGAGACCCTTACCAATGCTATGATATTCATTGATGAGGCCCACTACGGTGTTGAGAGTGAGAGGAACAAACTCATTGAATGGCTTAACCGCAAGAATCTCGATATGCATAACAACGAAGACCTTTCATACAGGTCTGTATTCATAATTTCCAATAGTGCAACACCGTTTGCAGAGGAAATGTCTGACGTTGCAGAGACAAAGCAGGTAATCAGACTACATGTTCAAGAATGGGATGGTAAGCCTGGAATGAAATACGTTGGCATTAAGCATTACTACCAGAACGGTGCATTTGTTGAGAACGTAAGAAGAGATAGCATCATAAATGAATGTGCTGAAATGCGTCAGCATCTTGATGAGATTAAAGCAAGGACCGGAAAACAGAAGGTAGCTATTGCTAGAATTTATAGTAAGAGATTAAATAGTGTTAAGGCAGAACTTGAAAAATATTTCAAGGTCTATGAATATAGCCAGAACACGGAAATCAATTACGATGCTATGAACGATAAAATGTTGAACGGGCCAAAGGAAAACCTAACCGACAAACCAATTATGATTGTAGTCAAGGGCGCCTACACCATGGGAAATGTCATCAAGACTGAGGCTAAGAAAAACATCGGTGCTATTTTTGATGTTCGTAGTAATTGTAACGGAAAGAACGGACGTAAGGGTATTGTAAGTACAATCCAGGGATTATTAGGACGTATCACTGGTTATACAGACACCGACGACTGGAAGGATATTCGTATCTGGGTCCACGATGATGCACGTACAAAGATGCGTGGCTACTATTACGAGCAAGCTTCATCAACACCAATTACTGTAAACCGTCAGGTGTTTATTCCTAATGATAAAGGTGAAATTGGTATCCTTGAAGCTGGTGACTCTATTACCTATTACGGTGTTCCTGAGTTTGAGAAGGGTAGAACCATTAAGGAAGGCATTATCAAATACCTTGAGAATATTGATGAAAAATACAAGACTATGAAATGCCTAACAATAGACCGTTACGTCAAGACAAACCACATGAGTAGACCGTACTTCGGTTCACCGGCTGAAACGGAATCGGTTCGTATTGAGGATAACCTAGGACTACATTGTTATTCATTCCTATACGATAAGCAAGAACACAAAATAGACGTACTCTACGGAACGTTTATGAGGGGGAACTACGAAACAGTAGAGGATAGTAATGCAGTTCGCGTACTAACACTTCTAACTGAGGCACGACGTACTTTTGTACCAGACCCGAATGGTACAGAATATAATTTTGTAGAAGTTGGTAAGATAGAGGAATACACCAACGTACCTAAGTTTGAAGGTTATGAGTATAAGCATGATATTGTCAAGTATCTGAACGAAGTTGATAGAGAGAAATTCAATTCATGTACGGTACTCGCTGCCAGAAGAAACTGGAATGGTCGCACGAGTCAACACCTTACTTTGCCAGATTTCAGCCGTAAAACACTTGAAACTGGAAGGTACGGAAAAGTTGAGGATATTTTGAATGATGAAAACATCGGTAGAATCTATTTTAACTTTCTATATGACCTGGATGAAGCAACCATTAAAGTTTCGTTCGCAAAACTTATGAAGGGACATTATGAAATGGTCTATCCAAAGTTGAAACCAGTTGATACTTTAAAAACTACTATCGGTTCCAGCGCCGTATAATGCTGGCCATATTTCATACATACAAGTGTTTCCTCCTGCATTATATGCGGGAGGTTTTTATGTAAAAACATTTGGATTAGCAGATTTTTTTAACTAAATTAGCAGCCGTAAACAAAGAGTTTTAACTATGGAATTAGACAAAACCATCGAAAAGGACCTCAAGGCCGGTTTGTTATCGGTTGATGAACTAGCAAGCTACCTGTTACGTACCTTTCCTTCAACGGTGTTGGCACGTGAACTGGCTTGTGAGATAATAGACGATGAAAAGATTAACATCAAGCCTATAGTGATGACCCCTGAACAGTTTAGCCTTATATTCAGAGTACAAGGATGGAGGTTTGTTAATGGACAGTGGGTACAGGAAACAAGAGGAAATTTTAGGAACAAATAGTCGCTTTTTTGAAGCCCGCCTTTTGTAAGTTGCTTATTTTTATGGAGGGGTTCGACTCCCCTATACTCCACAAAAACTAAAAAGCACGTTCCAAAAGGCACAGATAAGCCTAGAAGCGGGACGTGCTTTTCGTTTTCATAGCGTATCTGTGACTGAAAAGTTGGGCTACACGAATTGGGCTGCACAACACTTTAAAACCAACCCATATGAGAACAACTTTTACAATCAACTACTACTGTAGGGATTCCAAGAAATCCAAGAAGGGTGAAGCACCCATTGAATGCAGTGTAATCATCAACGGTGAACGTGTACTGTTCAACCTTCCAATGAAAGCCCGTCCTGAGGACTTCAATCGCAAACGTAAGCCTAAGGAACTTGAGGATTTCCTGGATATCGAAAAGACCAGGGTGAAAACCGTTGTAAATGAAATGCTGGAAGCAAACATACCTGTTACTCCGGCTAACCTTAGAGAATATCTACGTAACGGTGGTGTGAAGTCTTATACCATACGTAAGTTGTTTGACGATTATCTACGCATACTGTCAAAACGTGTTGATGTGGATTTAACCCTGGCTGCATATAAGAGGTACAAGAACATCAAAGAACGTTTCCTAGTTGTGGTTAACCCTGATGCTGAATGCAACACTATCACCAACGCAATGATTAAACAGTTTGTCACTGAGTTGTACTATGAATACGATGACAGTACAGCAGCAGGGATGGCTACCAGACTCAAATCATTCATAAAGTTTGGTATGAGCAACGGACATATACAGACAGACCCTTTCTATGGTATCAAACTATCCAAGGGATGGAAACCGATTGAAATGATTGACGACGATGAACTACAACGTATCATTAATAAGGATTTCGGTATAGAACGTCTCAATAAGGTAAGGGATATATTCGTATTCGCCTGTGGTAGTGGACTTGCATATATTGACGTAAAGGAACTACAGCCTTCAGACTTCCAGGAGATAGACGGTAAGATGTGCGTCATCAAGCCTCGTCATAAAACACATAATACATTCGTCAGTGTTTTACTCCCTTGTGCAATCGACGTCGCACGTAAATATAATAATAAGGTAGGTGAAATGGTAATAACCAACCAACGTCTCAATAGTTACTTGAAGGAAATCCAGGATATATGTAAGGTAACATCTGTAAAAAGCCTACATATGCACCTGGCTAGACACTGGTACTGCAATCACCTTCTTAACTCTGGTGTACGGCCTGAGACGGTAGCAAAAGCCGCCGGTCACTCAAACTACCGTACATTGATGAAACACTATGCACAGATACAGGAACAAACTACCGTAAAGGAGATATCTGATAAGGTTACCATAATCCAGTGAATATATAACGCAGAAGCGTTAAATATAAGCCCTTGACTAATACACGGTCAGGGGCTATTTTTATTTGCATACTTACTAATATGAAAGGTGAAGTAACAGATACAAATAGAAAAATAGTTAACGAGATAGCGTCCAAAGGTATTCTGCATAACATAATACACCGAATAACAAAGGATGGTACAATCGCACACGATATGGATTCCCTGTGTGACCTTGAACAGGATATATACATATCACTCCTGGAGGACACAAAGCTTGAGACAGTCTATAATGAGGGCCATATCAATTTTTATCTAGCTAGAATAGTAACCAATAATCTTATATCATCCAGCAGCAGGTATTATATGCAATACCTTAGACCAATCTTGTTAAATGCCGGGTGGTATGATAATATCAATAAACTAGATGACGGAAAAAACTAAAATAAGTATCACTGGTAGAGAGATACGTGAAATCCTTGCTGAGTATTCCTTTGATGACGATATAATGTCAGAGGAAAAACAAAGGGTACGTATTGCAAAGAAAGCCGTATCAATGCTTCCTGAACCAGACCGCATCATATTCTGCCTGGCACTGGATAAACAATCATCCAGAGAGGTAGGAAAACTACTGGGATGCTCTCATAGTACCATACTTAAACAACTAAAGAAAATAAAGACTCAAATCATGAAAAACGTGATGGAGGTACTTAAAACGGAAGACTTGGAGGACTAGATTATGAACGTATACATAGATTTACTGCTGTTGGCAATCATAGTGGTTTCCATAACCGATTTATCAGGATTCATAGACACACTCAAACACTGGATATGGAAATGGATATGGAGAGATAAACGGGAATACAGAGATTTTAGTATTAAACCAATCGGATGCTCATACTGTAGCCTGCACTGGACTGGATTGATATATCTCATCATCACCAACCAGTTCACACTATTGTTTTATGTGTATCTGTTATTCCTATGCTATATGACACCAATCATCAAAGACTGTCTCCAAATGGTAAAGGATATATGTATCAGAATACTGGATATGCTGTATACATACCTCGAATTGTAAAATAATACTTACTAAAAATATTGAATATGTTGTATAACAAAGAGCAGATGGAGTTCCTGAAAACCCACGAACAGCAATTGTTCCGTGCAACCTACCAGGACTACTATCGTAGCACAAATTCAAAGATTCTGGACCAGATGAAGGAAATCTATGACAGTGTTGCAGATAAACCATACCCAGCAAACTGGTCCTGTGGCCACTGCGTACTGGACTTCCTAAGACACGTCGGCCTAATCTACTTCAAAACCAAAAAAGAACTGGAGGAAAAAGCCGCAAAGGTAGTAGAAGCACTTGATGAGGTATTCAACGAGGTACCAGATGAAAAACCTGCAAAGACCGTAAAGAATAATAAAAAACCCGTTAAAAAAGGTAAGAAATAATGCCTGTCAAAAAAGGAAAAAAAATAAAAGCACCAGTTAAAACTGAGGTTGATGCTGTAACAAAAACGCCCGTCATAGTACCGTCAATTTTCGCCGGTGGTATGACTGAACAGGGTGCTATTGACTATATCAGAGAAAAAATACGTATGCATAGGGAAATGGGATTGAAAAAAGCATGGACTGAAGAGGACCTGTACATACGTCACCAACTTATTATTAACTGGCTCAGCACCGGTAGGTCAACAATGGACGTAGCAAGGGATATACGTAACATATGGGGTGTCGTAGACTCTACAGCAAGCCTCTATATCAAAGAAGCACTGGAATACCTTACAGCATCATCAGATAAATATCGTGATAAAGCTAGAGAGGTACAACTGGCTAGATTGGAGCGTTATATGGAAGAATGCAGACTACTCGGTAAATACCTTGAAGCTTCCAAATTCGCTGACCAGATAGCCAAACTCACAGGTACCTACCAGGATAACAAGAAACTTGAAATAAAATCAGATAAACCAATCAGCATAACCTTTGGCGAATAATGGTATTAATATCGTACTGCCTAAACTCTACCCCTGGCAAAAAGCCGTTACCGATACCATATGTGGTAAACCAGGTAGCGGTCTTAAAGTAGTAGTAAAAGCACCACGACAAAGAGGTAAATCTTTCGTCTCGCAAGGTGTACTATGCCACTATGCACTCACCTATAAAAATACCGTTAGTGCTATCGTAGAACCTACAAATGCTCAGGCTAGAAAAGTATTCCGGTCTATCAAAAACGGTCTATGGGAATCAGGAGTTATAAAAAAAGCAAATGAAACATTCCTGGAGATTGAATTCATTAACGATAGCCGAATAATGTTTAAATCTGCGGAAAGTGGTGATAATCTGAGAGGTTACACGGTAAGCGGTATTCTGGTCCTGGATGAGGCCGCATTCGTATCACAGGAAATACTTGAACTGGTACTACCATGGCTTAACGTACATAATGCTCCAATGCTAATAGTATCTACACCTAAAATTAGAGATGGTGTATTTTATAACTATTGGAAGGAAGGCATTGAAAACACAAAGAATGTAGTTAGTATAGACTGGACTGAATGGGATACAAGTGAACTACTTTCAGCTGATATGATGGAACAATACCGTAGAACACTTACAGCTAATCAGTTCCGTTCTGAGATACTTGGTGAATGGTTGGATGATGAAGGCTTGGTATTCAGTTACTTACGAGAAAATACGATTCCGGACACTCAAGGAAAATATGTTAAAACCTATCTCGGCATAGACTTCGGGGCTGGCGATAATAATGACTATACGTCACTCAGTGCCTTCAATGAACGGGGTGAAATGGTGTTCCTGGACTACTTCAATAACCTGAGTACATTACAACAGATTGAACGTCTCACGAACGACATAATGAGTTTTGGCACCTCTATAGCCTCCATAAATGCTGAGAATAATTCAATAGGTAAACCATTAATTGACTTAATTATTCAGTCATTGAACCAGAATAAACAACAGGTGACTGTAAGCAAGATTAACCGCTGGGTTACCACGAATGCAAGCAAGGGTGAACTGGTTAATGATTTCCAGATTGCACTGGAGCAGGGTGATGTAAAAATATTTGATAACAAAATGTTACTTACCCAATTTAGTGCATACGAGGCCGAATACAATCCAAAGACCCAGGTGATTACATACAACGGTGCCTATGGTACACATGATGACCTGGTGATGAGTACAATGCTGGCCTATAACGCCTATAAGAAACAAGCAGCAACAGGAAATTATTCAATAGGGTTTACTAGATACTAGAAGAGTTGCAACGTCCGTTTACGTCTACGTTTAGCTTCGCACTCGCCGTAGGACGTTGCAAACGTAAATAGATTTTTTAAGGAAAATGGAAACCATAGTCTGCAACAGACTTGAACATATATTGATTATTAATAACTTACAAATAAAGGCTACAAATAAATGATTGAATCATACAAAGACCTGACGATAAAGAAATATCAGGAGATACGAGAAATACTTAAAGAGGATGGTGGTGAGCTTAACATACAGTCCAGGATTATTGCCTGTCTGATGGGTGTTGATGTGGATACCATATTAAACCTCAGCCTTACCAAATATAATGAGCTTGTACAGAAGTCCGCATTCCTCATGGATAAACCAAAGGTCAGTGCCAACGTACCAAGCAAGATAGTTATCAATGGTAAGGAATACACGTTATGTAAGAACGTTGATAAACTCACGGCATCACAGTACATAGACTACCAGACGTACATTGCTGAGAATGACAGTGAGAAATACCTGGCCAATATCATAGCCTGTTTCCTGGTTCCAAAAGGTATGAAGTATGCTGATGGGTATGATGTCCTTGAGGTAGCCAATGAGATATCTGAACACCTGTCAATACAGACCGCTATGGATATCTGCTTTTTTTTTCGAAAGAAATATCTGAGCTCAATAAAGCTTACGCTAGCCTATTTGGACTTACGCCTGAGGATGATGAAGATAAGGACCAAGAATCCGGAAGTGAAGGAGAAGATGAAGCAGTTGACGGAGATGATGAAGGAGTACCGTCATCGTTTGGAAAACGCTGGGGATGGATTAGTATGGTAGACCAGGTGAGCACCCTTACCAGATTAACCTGGGATGAGGTGTTCGAAATGAACATAGTAAAATTTTTAAATATTAACTGTTATATAAGGGATAAGGCTGAATGGGAAAGACAGCAGCAGGAGAAATGGAAACGTAAACATTAAGATATGGAATGGACTAATACACAGAGGGCTCTTGAAGAGTATGCTATGGCTGTCAGGAACCTATACCAAGATAAACTCATATTACACGACCACATAGCAACCGGTAAACTACTGAACTCCGTTGAATACCGCATACAGAGAGACAACAGAGAGATATCCGTTAACCTATCCCTGGATGAATGCTGGAAATGGGTGGAGAATGATTGCAAACCACATTTCCCTCCAATGTCCGCTATTCTTAAGTGGATTGAGGCTAAACCTGTGCTACCTTCAAAGGCATATGACGGTAAACTACCAACACAGCC
>AUXO014791519.1_pt1 | contig 14065 bp, 16 predicted proteins | sample 768731 | NCBI WGS metagenome assembly AUXO01 (sample SAMN02715735, study PRJNA202380) | gut metagenome | biome: sheep rumen | host: Ovis aries | place: New Zealand: Palmerston North | reverse complement strand
TTAGTTAGTTTTATCTAGCTTTTTCTCGAACAAAAGTCTGATTATTTAAAGAGTTTAAGCGAACAAAATATACATTTTTGTTTTGTTTTGCATCATACTTAAGATATCAACTATTATTTAAGTATCTTATAAGTTATAATTTAAACTATGAAATTGTCCCTTAGGGAAGGGATGATTTCTTTATGAAAAGAGGAACTGTACAATGCCTGAAATTTACCGCTTGAATCCTGATGTTAAATCTAAACATGAAGGTGAAGAAGAAATTTGTAAACCTATCCAAAAACTTGGTAAAAAACTAACCGACAATGTCGACACTAAACTTTTCGGTAACAAGACTACCAATCCTGAATATTGGGGCTTAAGAGAAATGTTAACTGAAGAGGAAGCGATATTCTTATTAGAATTTAAGCAGAGAAAATGGTACGACTTTGATGGATGTTTAAAATTAGATAAGAAAAGACACAACGCCGCTGAAGTCCAAAAGATGTTAGATACCTTATCATACAAAGGTATTATTGAATATGATTACGGCGATCACTATAACGATGATGGACCTATTCCTAACGCTCCTAAAGAAAAGAGATACAGAGTTTCTTATTATGTTCCTGGTAGCGCGGAATTATTTAACTCCTCAGTAGATAGAATTGAAAAGCATCCTGCTGTTGCGTCATTTTTTGAGCGTATGACTTTCTTACCTTTAGAGAAGATTACTTCTATGATTCCTCCTGGAGGTAATGGTATTGGAATGCACGTCATTCCTGTTGAAAAGGCTGTCGCTTTCAACAATGAAACTAACAAATTAGAGAAGATTTCATATTGGTTAAAGAAATATGATGGCCATATCTCAGCTGGTATTTGCTCCTGCCGTGCTTCTAGAGCAATGTTAGGTGAAGGTTGCGCTGATGATGTTAACGATTGGTGTATTCAATTAGGTGATATGGCCGACTACACTGTTGAAACTGGTAGAGCTCACTACATCACTACTGAAAGAGCCTTAGAGATTTTGGAAAATGCTGAAAAGAATGGTTACGTTCACCAAACAACCAATATTGATGGTGAAGATCATATTTTCGATATCTGCAACTGTAATGTTGAAATCTGTAATGCTTTAAGAATCGCTTTACTATTCAATACTCCCAATACTGAAAGAAGTGCTTTTACTGCTAAAGTTGATCCTAAGAATTGCGTCGCTTGCGGAAGATGTGTTGAATATTGTCCTGCTGGAGCGGTTAAATTAGGTCAAAAATTATGCCATAAAGATGGATCCAAGCAAGAGTATCCTATTCAACCTTTACCCGATAAGATTCATTGGGGTAAATACGCTTGGGATGAAAATTACAGAGATACCGCTAGAGTCAATACTTATCCTTCCGGTACTGCTCCTTGTAAGACCGCCTGTCCTGCTCACGTCCCTGTCCAAGGTTATTTGAAGAAAGCTCACGAAGGTAAATATTTAGAAGCTTTAGCTTTAATTAAGAAAGAAAATCCTTTCCCTGCCGTTTGCGGACGTGTTTGTAACAAGAGATGTGAAGAAGCCTGTACTAGAGGTAACATCGACAATCCTGTTTCTATCGATGCTGTTAAGAAATTCGTCGCAGATTTAGAAATCAAATCTGAAAATAGATATATCCCTGAAAAAGTCATTTCTTCTAACGTAGGTGAATTCGATGATAAGATTGCCATCATCGGTGGAGGTCCTGCTGGTTTATCTGCAGCGTATTATTTAGGTGTCATGGGTTACCATCCTACCGTATTCGAAAAGAATAAGAAGGCTGGTGGTATGATGATGTACGGCATCCCTACTTACAAATTAGAAAAAGATGTCTTAGACGCGGAAATCGATGTCATTAGACAATTGGGTGTAGAAATAAAAACTGGCGTTGAAGTCGGTAAAGATATCACCATTGATGAATTGAAAAAGCAAGGTTACAAAGCTTTCTATATCGCTATAGGCTGCCAAGGTGGAAGAAGACCTAACGTTCCTAATGATACTGCTAAAGGTACTGATATCGCTGTCTCATTCTTAAAAGAAGCTTTTGAAAATCAAAAGCAAAAAATCGATGGAGAAGTCGTAGTTATCGGTGGAGGTAATGTCGCTGTAGACTGCGCTAGAACCGCCCACAGATTCAAAGCTAGTAAAGTTTCAATGTTCTGTTTAGAAGATAAAGATTCTATGCCTGCTTCTAAAGAAGAAATTAAAGAGACCTTAGAAGAAGGTATTGAAATCAATCCTTCTTGGGGTCCTAAAGAAGTCTTGGTCGATGCTGAAGGTAAAGTCACAGGTATTGTTTTAAAGAAGTGCTTGCGTACTATCGATCCTGAAACTAAGAAATTCGCTCCTGTTTACGATGAAAATGAAACTATCACTGTCAAGGCTGACAAGATTGTGTTCGCAATTGGTCAAGCTATTGAATGGGGTGATTTGTTAAAGGGCACCAAAGTTCAATTCTGGCATGGTAATTATCCTTTAGCTGATAAGTTCACTTACCAAACTAACGACCCCGATATCTTTGTTGGTGGAGATGTCTTCACTGGTCCTAAGTTTGTCATCGATGCTATCGCTCAAGGTCATGAAGTTGCTGAATCTTTAATTAGACATGTCAGATGGAACGCTTCTTTAACTATAGGAAGAGATAGAAGACACTTCGTCATGTTTGATAAGACTAATTTAGATTACGGAGCCTACGATCACGCCGGTAGACAAGAAGTCGGTATGGATGAATCTATCGATTACAAGAATTCCTTTAGAGATGCGCACTTAACTATGACTGAAGAGCAAGTTAAGATTGAGACTGGTCGTTGTTTATCTTGCGGTGCTTCGTTTGTCGATCCTCATAAGTGCATAGGTTGTGGTATTTGTACTACTAAGTGCGAATTCGATGCTATACATCTATTCAGAGATCATCCTCAAAATACCAATTATAGATTCGCCGAAGACAAGATTACTGGTCTAGCAGCTTACGCTATCAAGCGTGCCTTCAAGATCGTCGCTTATTCTGGTTCTAAAGAAGCTAGAATGATGAGAAAGAAGAGAAAGGAATTCAAGAAGAATTACAAGAAGATCAAGAAAGAATTCCCGCACACTGGTAATGCTGTACCTATTGTGGAGAGAAATTAATGCACGAATTAGGTATCGTCTTCTCGGTAATTCAACAAGTTGAAAAGGCCGCTAAAGAAAACGATGTCAAAAAAGTTAAGAAGGTCACTTTAGAAGTTGGAGAAGTATCTACTATCGTTCCTTCTTATTTCGAAGACTGTTGGAAGTGGTCAATTAAAAAATCGGAAGTGATGAATGAATGCGAATTAGAAATGATCATCATCAAAGCCGGTACTTACTGTGAAGATTGCGGTAAGACTTATTCTACGACTCAATATGGAAAGAAATGCCCCTATTGCGGTTCAGAGAAGACTTATCTCTACACAGGTAAAGATGTCGTTATTAAATCACTAGAGGTCGTCTGACCTCTAGTTTTTTATTGTTTAAATTTAAAAAATATTACGAGTATATTAATCTATTTTTTAATTGTTAAATTGTTATAAAATATAAATATGAAAAGAATAATTAAGTCTATATTAATTTTGCCTCTTTTGGTTTTAGTTAGCTGTTCTCAATCTAAAACTGTTAGAGTTAAAGCTGATGAAAGCGTACCTTTAAATCCTGTTGCAGAAGAGAGAAGTTTTGAATACCAAGGTTTAACCATTAAATATTTTAATGTCTGCACTAACGCTAACAAGGATTTTATTTTGACTAGTAAAGATGCTTATATATATGGAACTAGAGGCGATTCAGCTCAGTATCTATATTTAAAGAATATGAATAGTGAACCTTATCACGTTTTTGGAATTGCTGAAGATGGTTCGAAAAATATAATTCAATCAAATTATTATTCAGTGAATTATCTCTCGTTTTATATAGGTATCGATTCTGCTTTTAGAATTGAACAATCGGAATATTATACCGGTGGAGATTTAAATATAGGTTATATCAATTACATTTGGTAATTACATAGTTTGGTAAATAGAATTTTTAAGACGTTTACTATGAATTTAAATCCTGAACCTTTCGATCTTATTAAACAAAGAATTTAACGAACATACTAAAGTAGTTTGAGAAGAATTTATAAGAGTTTATTAATCTCTAGATTTATTTCTAGAGATTTTAAATTTTTATAGAAAAGATAAGTATTTTTTAATATATGTGACCAATTTTTTATATGTGAGTTTTTTTGGACATATTTATTATTAATATTAAGTTAGACATCAGAAGAGGGGTGGCGTTTAAAATATACTTTTTTGCCTTATAATAATGAAAAAGGAGAGGTAATATGTATCAAAAGAAAGCGGTGTTGTTTCTGATATTAAAAGTTTTAGAAGAATTTACTGATTCTGAGCATTTTTTAACGCAACAAGAAATTATTTCTATAATTAAAAGACGTTATTCACTTCTACCGGAAAGAAAGACTGTTTCTGCGAATTTAAATCTCCTTTCTGAATTAGGCTACGATATCAATTACGTGCCTAAAAAAGGTTACAGGTTGCTGTCTAGAGATTTCGATGCTTCGGAAGTTAGATACATGATTGATTCTATCTATTCATCTAAATCTTTAACTTCGAAACAAGCTAGGGATCTTGCTGATAAATTGTCTTCATTATTATCTAAATATGAAAAGAACAGCTATTCGTATCTATATAAATCAGATGATATATCTAGAATTGGTTATGCTGATTTATTTTACAATATAGAAATTATTAACGAATGCATGAATAAAGGCAAGAGGGTAGAGTTTGATTATTTCTCTTATGATTCTTCAGGTAAACCTGTAGAGAGAATGAAAGGTTACACTTTCTATGTCTCACCTTATTATTTGGTAAACAATTACGGTAAATATTATTTAATATGCCACTACAGAGATAAATATGGTCCTATCTCTATATTTAAATTAGACCATATGATGAATGTTAGAATTTCCGATAAAGATTTAGTCCCGTTAAATAAATTAGAACCTCCTGTAGAAGACTTTTCTATAGCGGATTTTATTAATTCACACGTTTATATTTTCTCTACTAAAGTTATAGATGCCAAATTGAAACTTAACAATCTCGCCTCTAATGATGCGATAGTAGATTGGTTTGGTAAAAAAGCTAAATTGTATGAAGAAAATGGTGTCACATACGCTAAAGTTAGATCTGATGAAGAAGGTTTAATATATTGGCTATTACAATATGGAGACCTTGTTCAAGTAGAAGAACCTAAAGAACTTAAAGATAAAGTAGTAGAGAAGTTAAAAAGGATTCTTTGTAAATACGAGGAATGATTTCTATGATCTTTTGCTATTTTTCAAATACCAAAAAATCCCTGTCTAAACTCTCAACACACTTTTTGATATCTCATGAAAATTTTGAAAATGAAAATAATATTATAACATATGAATTTTTTGTTAAATTCAAATTTTCATGTTATTCGCAAGCTTTGTCAGTTTTGAAAAAGCCACATATATAAAGGAGAATTAGCAATTGGAAAAACACACTTGACAAAATTTGTAAATTAAACCGGTTTAATGGGCTTAAAGCCTAAAAAAATATTTTTATTACCAGAGAATAAAAAGCTTATAATTTAGTTGACGATAAATAAGAGCGAAGCATATATTTTATTTAAAGAAAATAAAAAGAGGGTGAGTATGAAACAAATTGAAAACATAACAAAGAATTGGAAAGTAAATGAACAATTTAGTCAGATAATGCACTATACAATTTACGAAGGGACCGAATTGTTTTTGAAAAATGAAATTGTTAAAGCTATTAGAGCTGTAGGCTATTTAGGTCCTAAAGAAGATAGAGAAGAAGTATTGAAAGAATTAAAAGATATTACTTGCTTTAACTTCGGAGCTAAGACTATCTCTGCTATGCGCTTGTTATCAGGATTAGTTAGACATAATTATAACCTTAGAGTAATGACTGACAACCCTGGTGTTCTAGCTCATAAGGCTAGCGCGCTCTATTATAACAACGGGAATTACGAATTGTTTTTAAGAAATAATCAAATAGCTAGAGAATTCAACATCCCTCCTGCCTTTGCTATTTACGGTAATTACTTAGGTGTAATTGAGGGTGATTATTATCAAGCTCAAGATTATTATTACCAAGCTAGTAAGATGGGTTGTGAATTAGGAACTACATATTTACATAAGGCTATAAATGAAATAGCTGTAAGTGATAAAGAAACTTTGAAAAGACAATTTAATTATATTTATAACGATGCTTACGATGGGGAAGAAGGCGCTGGAGCAGAAGCCTATTTCTACTACATTAAATATAAAGATTTAGTAGATTTACGTATTCCTAAAAAGAAATTGGTAGAATTCCTCCTTAGAGATATCCAAAAAGGTGATCCTAAAGCCATCTATGCTTACGGTGATTATCTAATTAAAGAAGGTAAAGAGGAAGAAGGTGTAGGCTATCTAGAACAAAGTATGTATCTTGGTGTAAAAGAAGCTGCCGAAGAATTATCAACTTTATATTTAAAAAAATACAGGGAAGATGAATCTGAAGATAGCAAAAGCAAAGTTTATAAATATTCCGAAATTGGAAGATACATGGCTTCATATAAATGCGCAGGTATAAATATGGGCTTACTAATAGAAAAAAACCTTAAAATTAAAGGAGATTTAGAAATTAAACCTAGGAGACGCTCATTTAAAAATAAAGATGTACAAGATGAAGGAGATGATGAACTTACTGTTAGTATAGCTAAAACGCTATTAACTAATAAGGAACCTAATCTAGATTACATAGAAAAATTTTTATTACAGGAGAGTAATCCTACTAAAGAAATTCAACAGATTCTAGGAGATGTTTATAAGAAAAAAGGCGAATATAAAAAAGCTGTAGCGACTTATATAAACGCTTTTGATAAACAAAGAGATCCTAAATTGTTAAAAGAATGTTTAGAACTAGTTGTAGAGAAATTAGAAGGTGAAGAAGCAGAAAGATACAAAGAAATAATCTTCAAAAAATTACCTTACTTAAAGTTGGTTTATGAATTAAAAATGAAAGGAAAAAAATAAAATGCCTGATTATAAAGAAATAAATAAAAGAGTAATGGTCGATACTGAAAATAGATGTGAAAACGATCCTAAATTAATTGAAGCTATTAAATATAGCGCTGATAATCAACATTTATATTTCCAAGAAGAGAAAATAGATATTGATACTTCTTCTAGAAATGAAAAGATGATTGTGGAAGTTATCAAAGCTAGAACTTTAGAAGAAGCTAGTAAATTTGATTATTCTAAAGAAAAAGTAGCGATCTTGAATTTTGCAAATAATCATTCTCCTGGAGGATCTCCTTTTTCTGCTGGAGCACAAGAAGAATCTATATGTCGCTGCTCTACTCTATATCCTTTATTAAAGAAATTAAAAAATGAATTCTACGAATATCACGCTAAACTTTATAAAAGAGGTATTATAGATCATTTTGGTAATGATGATATTATTTATTCACCTGAAGTGTTAGGTATTAAAACTGATGAATCTGAACCTAAACCTCTAGATGAGAAAGATTATTTCAAATTTGATGTTATAACTTGCGCTGCTCCTCAACTAGGGTGGACTTATGACTTGGATAGATATAAGAAAACTATTTATCAAAGAATTAAAAGAATCTTGGATGTTGCTCAAGATAATAAAGTCGAAGTCTTAATTCTAGGAGCTTTTGGTTGCGGAGCATTCCACAATCCTCCCGAGATAGTTTCTAAAGCTTTTAATGATCAAATTAGAAATTATAATTTCAAGAGGGTAGTCTTCGCTATAGGGGCGAGAACTAATGATAATAATTACGAAATATTCAAAGCTAATATTAAGTGAAAAGCTAAAAAGACGATAGTTACTTGGCACTTTGGAATTGTCATGTCTCGCAAACCTAAATATTGCAGATTTTCACCTTATGATTCGGTATATGGAATAAAAATATATCCTGTCAAATATTACAGAAAATATATTGGTGATACTATAGATTCATTGCTGAAAAAAAGGATTGATAGGATTTAGGTATGAAAGGAAATAATAGGTTTAAATCTTTCATAGAATTCTTAGGATTTGTTTTGCTATTTCACTATGTTAAAGAATTAATTATAAAATTTATAAAGAAGCAATAGATTGATAATTGAATAGGAGTGAATATATGGAAGTTAAAATTATAGTTGGTGATATCACTAAATTAGGAAGTGAAGTAGAATGTATAGTCAACGCTGCTAATGAATCTCTTTTAGGTGGGGGAGGAGTAGATGGTGCTATTCATTTTGCTGCAGGACCTTTATTGTTAGAAGAATGCAGAACTCTACATGGATGTAAACCTGGAGAAGCTAAATCTACTAAAGCTTATAATTTAATAAACCAAAAATATATTATTCACACTGTAGGACCTAGATATTACGATAATCCTAATCCTCCTAAAACATTGGAAGCTTGCTATTTAAATTCTCTAAAGCTTGCGGATGAACTAGGTTGTAAATCTATAGCGTTTCCTTCTATTTCTACTGGGATATTTGGTTATCCAATTAAGGAAGCTGCTAAAGTATGTGCTAGAGCTATAAATTCATATAATCCTAAAAATATAGAAGTGGTTTATATGTGTTTACTTAGTAAATATGGGGAAGAATATAACTCTTATAAAGAATGTTTTGATAAATATAAAAATTAAATAATAAGAGCTTTTTGAATAAGAAGAATTGTTAAAAAAATAAGCATTCTTGGCGGTAATGAAAGGACACAATTAAAATATGGACAAGAATAGAAAGTTAACAAAGGAAGAAGAAGAATTATTAGATATGTGGTTAGCTCCTGGTGGAGTATCAAAGCCTACACAATGCTCTACTTGTAAACATAATGATTTTAACGAAAACGATTATCCTATTTGTAAATATTTTCATTGTATAAGGTTGCAAGCACCTGTTGATTTATATAATTGTCCTGAGTATGAAAAGGTTGATAAATAAAAAATAGAATTTTGAAATTTAGGAAACTTTGTTTGAGAGTATTGCTGAATCTTATTACTCTTAGACAACGTATTATTAGATTCAGAATGAATGAAAACAGGCATCTTAATTGATGCCTGCTTTTAATTGTTTAACCTTGTTTCATTACAAAGGAGATGACGATAATTACAGCAAGTAAGACTGCTACTGCTCCTATGACTATTGCAGTTATAACAGCAAGTTTCTTATTCTTTCTTCTAAATTCTTGTTCTTGCTCTTCTTCGATTTCTTTTTTAGTCTTTTCTACTTCTTCAGCCATTTGTATCTTTCTCCTAGAATTTATAATCGCTTTTTATCTATTAATCATTTTATACGATTCTTTATATTTTGTCTTTATATTAATTGTTTAGACTATATATTGGTCTTACTTGCTGCACTCCTAATAAGGATAGCACGATAGTATCTAACTCAGTCTATGCAGGTTTTATTACAACTGATTCAGATATGAATGCTTTCATATGTTAAATTCAATTTTTTAATAAATTTTTATATAGGTAGCATAAAAAAATTAAATGTAGTCGATTGATATAGTTTTAAATTTTTTAATTACATATAATTAAGTTAGATAGAAAAAGTTAAATATCTCAAAAAATGTCAGGAGATAACATGAATAAATATGCCTTTGAGAAAATGCTTTTTATCAACTTAAAATTTATTAACGAGGTTAAAACATTTTTAGAATGTTTTGAATAAATAAGGAGTAATCAATATGAAAGACATTAGTAGACTTGGACTTGGTTGTATGGGAATGCGTCTATCTAATAGGGAATCATCTCTAGAGACCATTCAATTAGCTTTGAAAAAAGGCATTAAACTATTTAATACTGGAGAGTTCTACGCTAACGGTGAAAGTGAAATGGTGTTAGGGGAAGGACTTAGAAAGATACCTAGGAACCAATTCTACGTGTCATGTAAATTCGGTATGTTAGTTAAGCCTGGGGGAGGCTTCTATGGAATTGATGTCAACCCTTGGAATGTCAGATCTCACTTAGCTTACTCTCTAGCTAGATTAGGGTTAGATTACATAGATTTATATCAACCTATTAGATTAGATGAATCGGTTCCTATAGAAGAATTGATGAAAGCTTTAAAAGAAGTAGTAGAAGAAGGCTTTGTTAAGCATATTGGTTTAACTAATATAGATGCTTCTACTTTAAGAAGAGCTTGCGCGATATATCCAGTTCACACTGTTGAAGTTGAATACAATTTAATGAATAGAGCAGTAGAAAAGGATCTTTTTACTACCGCTAAAGAATTGGGAGTTAACGTTTTGGCTTACGGAGCCCTTGGGCACGGTTTAATTAGTGAAAAGATTTTAAATAGAGTATCGCCATTTGAGGTTAACGATAACGAAAATATGATTAGACAGATTGAATCTGTTAAATCTTTAAAAAATATCGCTTCAAGAAAGGGAACTACAATTACTAAATTAGCTATTGCTTGGACTTTAGCAAAATATCCTTACGTTTCAACTTTAGTAGGTACGACTAACCCTCAACATTTAAACGAAGCCATTCACGCTTTAGATATCGAATTATCTAACGATGATATTAAAGAGATCGAAAGAGCCTTCAAAGATAATGGCTATACTAAAGATTATCGTTTCAAGGATGGTAAGGCTATAAATTAATTAATTATCAAATAAGTTGGTAAGTAAAATTCTTACCAACTTTTTAAATGATTATTTTATTTATTAATAAAAGCTTTATAATTAATGACGTGGTTATAAGTGTAATTATAATTGTAATATCTTTGATATTAATGATTTTATCTATATTGTTCTTTCCTAAAATTAAAATTAGGAAAGTGCATCTTTCAACATACTGGATTATTTGTTTAGTTACTGGAGCTATTTTATTAATTAGTCAGTTAGTACCTGCTTCTAAAGTTGGTCAAGCTCTAGTGGATAATACTTCACCTATCAATCCTTTAAAGATTTTAGCTTTATTCTTTTCGATGGCTTTTATATCCATATTTTTGGAATATCAAGGCTTGTTTTCTTATTTAGCAAGAAGTGCTGCTAAAGTCTTTAACCATTCTCAAATGGGGATATTTATTACATTTTTCATATTGATTTCTATACTTACTATATTCACTTCTAACGATATTGTTATTTTAACTTTCACTCCTTTTATTTGCTATTTTGCTAAAAGAAGCAAAATTAACCCTTTACCTTATCTAGTAATGGAATTTATTAGTGCTAACACTTGGTCGATGATGTTTATTATTGGCAACCCTACCAACATGTATCTAGCTTCTTACGCTAATATTAGCTTTGCTTCCTATTTTATAAAGATGGCTATACCTACTTTAGTAGCGGGTTTAATTGAATTTGTAATTATATATTTATTGTTTAGAAAACCTTTAAGTAAGCCTATTGAATTAGATGATGATCATTCTGTTTTAATTAGACATAAAGTCGATGTTATAGTTGGCTTAATCATTCTATTTACTTGCTTGATATTTTTAGTCATATCTTCTTATATTAACGTTGAGATGTATCTAATAAGCTCTATTAGTGCTTTAGTTTTATTAGTCTATTATTTAGTCTTATCTCTATTTAGAAAAGAATCTATATCGCATACTGTATCTATATTTAGAAAGTTACCTTTTGAATTAATTCCTTTTGTCGTTTCTATGTTTGTCATAGTCATTACTTTAGTTCATCAAGGTGTCGCTTCTAAAATAGGCGAGTTTTTAAATAGCGGACCAAATATTATTACTTATGGTTATTCATCTTTGTTGATGTCTAATTTAATTAACAATATTCCTATGTCTATCTTGTATTCAGCAATTATTTCTTCTTCCTCATCTTCACTTCAAGCTGTGTACGCTTCAATTATAGGAAGTAATATTGGAGCTTTTATTACTCCTATAGGAGCTTTAGCAGGTTTGATGTTTACATCTCTATTAAATCAATATGAAGTTAAATATTCATTTTTAGATTTTACTAAATATGGATTAATTATAGGTATACCTACTATAACTGCCTCGTTAGGAGCCTTGTATTTGATGTTTTTATAGAAATATATAAAATATAATTAAAGGAAAAATTGAATATATGGCTTTAACTATAAACATTCTCTATACAGGGAAAGGCGACTCCGCCAAGAAGTTTGTTGAAGAAGTAATTTCATCAGGTTTAATAGAAAAAATCAGAAGTGAGAAAGGATGTTTACGCTATGAATATTATTTTCCCGCTGAAGACAAAGAAGCCTGCTTACTTATAGATTCTTGGGAATCTCAAGAAGATTTAGATAATCATCATACCTGTCCTAACATGGATAGAATCGCTTTTTTAAGAACTAAATATAATTTGAGAATCTGCGTTAGAAAGTTTGAAGAACTTGAGCAAGATCAGCAAGAATATATTAGAAAGTAATAATTATTTATATTAAATGAATACATATTTAGTCACTTTTTTGAAGTGTACCCCAAATCCTGGACAATATGAGGGGTACACTTCATTTTAGGGGCTTTTTTAATGCAAGCATATCTAAATAAAGTTTTTATATATAGTTCACTAAAGAAATAATATTAATGTAAAATAGATGTATAAAAATGAAATATAAATCTTCTTATTATAGGATTTTTGGTCACATTATCAAAAAGGAAATCAAGAAAAAATACGGTCGAAAGATCGCTCGTTTGAGTTATTCAAAAGGGAAGAAAGAATACAAGAATTTGGTTAATTCTGCTCCTCCACTCAAAGATAATTCTTTAATAGTAATCACTTATTTTACTTACACTTATCTAGCTTTCTATCAAGGAAGTGAGAAGAAAGTAAGCCCCTCTGATTTAGGGGAAATCATGAACAAGGCTCTTAAAAGTGATTCGTTTTTAATTAAGGTCGCTAAATTTATAGCGTCCAAATCCAAGAAGAAAGAAAAGGTAAACAGATAAATAGATTAAGTTGTAAGTAGAGAATCTGATAGATTTAATCGTATTTTTTGACATTTATGTCAAATTAATTTTATAATCACTCTGTAAAGGAGAAAAATAAAATGCATAAAGATGAAGCTGCTTATTTATTTGGTATTCTCAGCGATCCTGTAATTGTTAAAATTATAAAGTTCCTCTATGTTAAAGGTCCTTTATCTTTCAACGACTTAGGAGTAGTCTCCGACTTGAACGAAATGAAATTAAATGCTACTTTGGATAAATTGTGTTTAGCTTCTTTAGTTTTAAGAACTGAAACTGAGATGTATAGAGTCAATAAAAAGAAGGTTGATGAATTGATGGAATTTGTCAGAACCCCTTGTGAATGCACCTCTAAATAATTTGTCTCTTTTATTTAACTAAGACTAGTAGTCGCATTTAAAGTGCGGCTTTTATTTTTTTAAGCATAAAACGTAACTTGAAAGTTTCTTTTATATTAAAATATAAACAAAAGGAGAAAATATATATTATGAGAAAAAATCTCGGTGCGAAACCTCTATCTTATCCTCAAGTTGTCTTTATTATTGCCGCTTATGATGAAAATGGTAAACCTAACGCTATGAATGCGGCCTGGGGAGGAATCTCAGAAGAGAAGGAAGTCTCCATGTGTTTATCAAATAATCACAAGACTGTTAAAGACATTGAAATAAGCAAAGCTTTTACTGTTTCTTTTGGTACTGCTTCTTTAGTTAAAGAGTGCGATTATTTAGGAATTGTCTCTGGTAATAAAGAATCTGATAAATTAGGTAAAGCTAATTTACACACTGTTAAATCTGAATTAGTTAACGCTCCAATTATTGAAGAATTTCCTATCTGCTTAGAATGTAAATTAATCTCTTACGATAGAGAAAGTTGCATTATGAAAGGTGAAATCGTCAATGTCTCTGTTGACGAAAGAGTAATTGGAGAGAATGGTAAAGTCGATGTTAAGAAAGTTGAACCTATCGCTTTTGATCCATTCAATGGAACTTATATCAAATTTACTGAAGTTGTCGATAATGCCTTTAGATGCGGATTAGAAATCTCTAAGAAATAAAGTTGTTATTTAGCTGGTGGAGACACCAGCTTTTTTAATTCTTCAAATCGTTTTTATA
>AUXO014764888.1_pt1 | contig 14066 bp, 16 predicted proteins | sample 768731 | NCBI WGS metagenome assembly AUXO01 (sample SAMN02715735, study PRJNA202380) | gut metagenome | biome: sheep rumen | host: Ovis aries | place: New Zealand: Palmerston North | reverse complement strand
ATTTTTCCATCATAAAGCATAACAATTCTGTCCGCAATTTTTCGTGCAGAATTTATATCATGTGTAATAGTCAACGCCGTCGCCCCTAATTGTTTCACACAACGAACAATAAGGTTGTTAATCACATCCGACATTATCGGATCAAGCCCAGTTGTTGGTTCATCAAAGAAAATAATATTTGGATTATCAGCAATAGCCCTAGCCAATCCAACACGCTTTCTCATACCACCAGAAAGTTCATCCGGCATCATATCAGCAACCTTTGATGGAAGCCCAACATCTTCTAATTTCTGAATCGCAATTTTTCTTGCTTCATCAGGATTCATTTTATCAATGTTAAGAAGTGAAAATGCAACATTTTCCCAAACGCTCATACTATCAAACAATGCCCCATTTTGGAACAACATCCCAATCTTACGATTATTTTCATAAAATTCTTCTTCGGAAAAGTTCGTAATTTCCTTTCCATTGATTTTAATACTACCACTATCCACATCCATAAGCCCAAGCATCAACCTAACACTTACGGATTTTCCCATACCACTTTGTCCCAAAAGGACAACCGATTCGCCCTTATAAATACTTAAATCCAAACCACGAAGAACATACTTAGTCCCAAACGACTTATACACATTTTTAAGTTCTATTACAGGTTCTTTTTCCACAACCATTTTTCACCTCACTTAAAAAAACAACGCAGTTAATATATAGTTAAAAATAAGTATAAGGATAGATGAATACACAACAGCATTCGTTGTTGCCTTTCCTACACCATCAGCACCACCTTCGGTATAATATCCATAATAACATCCCATAGATGTAATAATCGCACCAAAGGTTGCCCCCTTTGCAATACCTATTGTCAAATCAACCATTTTCATACTGTTATATGTATCTTTTATGTAAACATAAGGGTTAAACCCAAGTTCGTGAATACTTACCAAAAATCCACCAAACACACCAATAATATCAGCAACAATCACCAACAATGGCATCACCAATACACCTGCCAAAACCCTTGGCGAAACAATATATTTAAAAGGACTCATCGATAAAGTTTTAAGGGCATCAATTTGCTCTGTCACTTTCATTGTTCCAATACTTGCAGCCATAGTTGCACCGATTCTACCTGCAACCATAAGTCCAGCAAACACAGGACCAAGTTCCCTTGTAATCGCAATTTCTACAACAGTAGCAACCGCACTTTCCGCAGAAAAACTTGCAAACCCAGAATAACTTTGAAGTGCCAATACCATACCTGCAAAAAGTGCAGTCAAAGATACAACAGGAAGCGAATAAAAACCTATCTCAATAAAGTTTTTCAAAAAGACCTTTGGATAATATGGTGGTGAAAACCAATTATGCACAGTCTGTATCAAAAAAAGTAAAAACTGGAACACTGCTTTTACAAAATTTATACCCATAGTTCCAACTTTTCGAACCATTTCCATTTTTATTCTCCTCTAAAAAAATCAATTATCCTTTGCATATCATCAGGAAGTTTTGTTTCAAATTTCATCCTTTCTCCAGTTATTGGATGAGTAAATTCAATATTCTTACTGTGAAGCATTTGCCTATCTATTCCCATAAGCAAATTTCTTACATCTTCATTTTCAACCTGCATAATATGTTTTTGTGGATTACCATAAACACTATCCCCTAAAATCGGAGTTCCAATGCTTGACATATGAACACGAATTTGATGGGTCCTACCTGTTTCCAATAAACATTTTACAAGGGCAAGAGGTTTAAACTTTGGACCACTAAACACCTCCAATGTTTCATAATTTGTAATTGCAGTTTTTCCACCATCATAAACAACAGTCATTTCCTGCCTTGCCCTTGGGTTTCTGGCAATATTTTTTTCGATTCTACCACTTATTGGATTAGGCATTCCCCACAATAAAGCATAATATTCCCTTTTTACCGAATGATCAGCAAATTGTTTTCGCATGATATGATACGCCCTATCTGTTTTACAAGCCATCATCGCACCACTGGTATCTTTATCAAGTCTATGCACTATTCCCTGTCTTCCAACATCGCCACCAATATTGGCAAGTTTTCCATTACAATGATAAAGAAGTGCATTTACCAAAGTTCCACTATTCACACCGGCCCCTTGATGCACAACCATCCCCGCAGGCTTATTGATAACTATAATATCATCATCTTCATAAAGTATATCAAGTGGAATATTTTCTGGCTCCATAGTAATTTCAACTTTTTCCTCAGGAATAGTCAAAACATAAACTTCCCCAGTTTGCACATCTATTCTTTGGCTTTCAACTTGCTCACCATTTTTCAAAAGATACCCTTTTTTGATGAATTGTTGAATTTTTGAACGGGAAAAATCAGGGTTAATCGTTGCAAGCCATTTATCAAGACGACTTCCATTAAATTCTTCTCCTACTTCAAAAGTAAATACATTTTCCATTATAACTCTACACCATCATATTTTTTAATAATATCTTTGTTGGCATTTGCATTTATTTCTGTTTTCTGACAATCAGAAAGATTGACTTGCATCCTTGGAATAACGCCCTGTGCAATACTTCCTTTAACAGTTACAGGACAAATCATATAACCATCAGCCTTAGCATTTCTTGGAACAAATGAACCAATAGGTTTTGTAATATAACTAAGGTAAATTTCTGTTGGTGGTTGCAAACAGAAAAGAGTAATCATATTCTTCCCAACAATAGTTTTATAATACTCCTGATTATATTGACCATAACATGGGAAATTAGTCAAATAATACCCCTGTGTGACATTTAAATTATCATCACTTTCAACATAAATTTTATATTGTTGATCCGATACTCTAAACCAATTAGCCCACTGTGAAAAAGAAACTTTTGAAATCAACAATCCCAAACAAAGAAAAAATACTTTTTTCATTTATCCACCTTTTACTTAAATTTTATTTTCATCAACAAAATCAACTTTTACCCTTGCAACTTGTGAAGAAAACTTGAATACCTTAAACATAAAATCAGTCTTTTCTAACGGAGCAAGTGTTTTAACTTCTATTTCGCGTTCTTGTTCTTGAAGAACTCTTTCATCACGATTCTCTAAACGAATAACAAGTTTAGGAACACGCATTTTTGCATTCGTTGGATTATACACAAAACCACGAATAATTATATATTCATTTGTTCCCTCTTTTGTAAGAGTCAATGGCTTTACTATTTCAATATACAAATCCTTTGCATCACTAGATTTTTTGGTATTTTCAAAAACATTTTGTGTATCTTTGTGACCTGATGAATTCATAACAAATTTACCAATAGTAAGCACTATTGAAAAAAGAACAACTGCCATCAAAAATATAAGCATATTTCTTACGGAAAGGAATGAAAGCCAATCTTTTTTTTGTTTGATTGTTCCATCCTCTTCCTCTGTTAAAATAGAAGGAAGTTTTTCATCTTTTTCCTCAACAACTTCTTCTTTTAATAATTTTCTTCCTTTTGAAATTTGTTCCGTCCAGATATATGCACATTCTGAACATTGGAATTTCATTTCACCATTAGAAAGTGAAGAATCTGCTACTTCAAATTTTGTTTTACATTTAGGACACTCTATAATCATAATAAACCCCTTTTATATATAATTCACAAAGCCAAGTATAGAACAAAGATATTAAATTTTCAATTTATAAAAATAAAATATTTGTATTTTATCAAAAATTTTGTATTATATAGAGTATTACGGAGAAAATAAAATGTCAAAAACACAAAGTGATTCTACAAAACCTATTGTAAGTCTTCAAAATGTTGGGCTTCGTTATAATGCCGGACCCGAAGTTTTAAAGGATATAAATCTTGAGTTAAAAGCCGGTGATTTTTACTTTCTTACAGGGGCAAGTGGTGCTGGAAAAACATCTCTTTTAAAACTTTTGCACCTTGCACATAAACCAACCCGCGGAAAATTGAAAATTTTTGGTAAAGATATTGATTTTATAAAACAACAGGATATGGCTCACATTCGCCGTCGTATTGGTATTGTGTTCCAAGATTATCACTTACTTGACCATTTATCGGTTCTTGATAATGTTGCTCTTCCACTTAGGATTGTAGGAAGAAGTGAAAGATACATCCAAACCCATGTTCCCGAACTTCTTGAATGGGTTGGGCTTAAAAAATTCATAAACACTAAACCAAAACTTTTATCCGGTGGACAACAACAAAGGGTTGCGATTGCTCGTGCAGTTATAAATAATCCTGATATTTTAATTGCTGATGAACCAACAGGAAATGTTGATGAAGAAATGGCAAAAAAACTTCTTTTTCTATTTTTAGAATTAAATAAAATGGGAACAACTGTAATAATTGCAACTCACAGCACAAATCTTATAAAACAATTCCATTTTCCGGTTTTACACCTCCAAGATGGTCATTTAATAAAGGAATAAAATGTTAAAAACAGATATTGCATTCAAAACAGATTTAAACAAAGGTTTTTTACCATTCATCACCGCATTTATGGTATTCGTTGCATCAATCACATACGCAACTGCACTTATTGGAAACAGTCTTGCTAGCGATTGGAATCGTCATATGAGTAATAATCTTACTATCCAAGTTTTACCTGATATGAGTGCAAAAAATCCACCAAAAGAAATAGAGGAAAGAATCAATAACATAAAAAAAATATTGAAACAAACACCTGGAATAAAATCATTTTACGCAATGTCGAAATCCGAAACTGTTGATCTTTTAAAACCATGGATTGGTGATAAGATTGATATAACATTACCACGAATAATTTCTGTTCAAATATCTGATGTAATTCCATTAAATACAAAGACACTAGCCAACGAAATAAAAAATTATTCATCACTCATAAAACTTGAAACTTATGAAACATGGATGTTTGAATTCAAAAATACTGTATCCGCAGTTCAAACATTACTTGGACTAATCATAATTTTAATTCTTTCAACAACGGCAATCACAATTTCATATGCAACAAAATCTGGACTTAACATAAATAAAAAAGTTATAAATATTATGCATATGGTTGGTGCAACAAACAAATACATATCAACCCAATTTTCACGCCAAATGATGATTCTTGCTATAACTGGAGGTTCAATAGGTTATATAATTTCTTGTATAGTAATACTTATAATAAAAACTATTTCCAAAGATATAAGTGATGGAATAATCGCGAATTTTGAGTTTTCATCATATATATATTTACAAATGTTGATAATTCCAATTATTGCTGGTATAATAGCAAAGGTAAGTGCAATGCTTACCATAAAAAAAGAACTAAATAAAATGGTATAAAATGGAAATCGAAAAATACAAAGAAGGTTTTAAACCCAAAAAAGAACTTTCAGAATCAGAACTTCGTGCAAAAAAATATATTATCTATATGCTTATAGTTTTTGGTATATATTTGCTTGGTTTTATTGCCTTTGCATTAAGTTTGGAATACGAACCTGAATACACAAATGAAAAAACCGATGCCATCATTGTTTTGACCGGAGAAACAAGGCGTATAACTGAAAGTATTGCTGAATTGAACAAGGGAAATTCTCCAAAACTTTTTATTTCTGGTGTATATCTAAAGGCTCCTCTTTCAAAAGTAATTGATAAAACTATTATAGATTTAAAAACTGATAGAAAACTTAAATTTTCACCTGATTCTCTTAAAAGTCGAATTTCCACAGGAAAGGCTGAAAATACAATAGAAAATGCATTGGAAAGTGCTGTTTGGGTAAATGAAAACAATGTTGAAACTGTGCGTTTAATCACATCATTTTATCATATGCCAAGATCAAAACTTTTATTCAAAAAATACCTTCCAAAAACTATTGTAATTGAACATCCTATTTCATTTTCACAAAGTCGTTTTACAACATTAACAAATGCACATATGCTTGGTTTAGTGTTCAGTGAATACAACAAATATTTATTAACTTATATTTGGACCTTAACTGGTTTAGAAACAAGAACCGCATTAAAAATTCAAGGAGTTCTATAATGAAAAAATTTATTCTTGCAATTCGTTCAACAATCTACTTTATATTATTTATGATTACTGCAATCATATTCTGTGTATCAGCAGTTTTCACATCAATTTTACCGTCTGTTGTAACATTTACCACTGCACGCATTTGGTGTCGAAGTGTTATGTTTTTACTAAAAGTATGTTGTGGAATAAAATACCATGTAACTGGACTTGAAAATATTCCAAATGGTAAAACAGTTATCTTCGCATCAAAGCATCAATCAGCATGGGAAACATTTGCATATCAAATATTCCTTCGTCCATGCGTATTTATGTATAAACGAGAACTTGCTTTTATTCCACTTTTCGGAATTGCAATGCTAAAAACAAAAAACATTCCTGTAAATCGTGGACATGGAAGCAAGGAAATGATAAAAAGTTTGCGTGCAAGTTTTGCAAAACGCCTTAAAAAATACAATGTTATCATTTTCCCAGAAGGAACTCGCACAAAACCAGGTACCGAACCTGAATACAAATCTGGGTTAAGTATTATTATCCAAGCATTAAAAGATGTCGAAGTTATTCCTGTTGCAATGAATTCTGGTGTTTATTGGCCAAAACATGGATTTATAAAATATCCTGGCACTATCGAAGTTCATATACTTCCAGCAATAAAACCATCTGAGTATTCACGCGATGAATTTCAAAAGAAACTTGTTGATACAATAGAAAATGAACAGGCAAAACTTCCTATTCATCCATAATGTTAAATGAAATGGCTATTTATACCAATTATTACCTAGACATTGTTCATACTCACATCTTTTAGATTCTACTGTTATCCAGTTTGGAAATACAGCTTTTTCAAGATTCTCTGCAAGACTATTACTTTTTGCCAAATGGAATCCATCAGCATATTCATACCACAATGCACGCAAAATAGTCGATAGTGGAGTCTTTTCATTTATATCAATACCACCAATCTTACTTGTTCTTGCCATCAACTTGCTGTTAACTTTTGAAACAATAATATCATTCAAATCCACAGTTGTTTCATTTACTTTGAAATCAGGTTGACCATCAACAAGTATTTTACCAAATTCCAAAGCCTTAACTGCCGACACGACTCCTGTTTCTGAAGAAGAACTTTTTTCATTATCGAACGATCTAACATTCAAATTGTTCACTCTCAACATATACGCTAAATTTTTAGTATCTCCTTCTGGATTAGAAAGTAATCTAAACAAATTTGCGACATACAAAACCGAAACACCTTCTGATGGAATAGCAAGTTTTCCAATAACTTTAATAGCACGAATTTTATTGCAAACATCAACCGATGTATAATCCTCATCTGCTGAATCCACAAATGAACAAGTCGCATCAGTATTAAATTTAAGTTTATTACTAACTATTAAATCCGATTTTATATATAATGATAAAAGCCCATCATCAATAAATTTCAAAGTATCCATCATTAACCCAGCAGTAAAACGCAACACTTCTTTCACTATCATATTAGAACCAGAAACTTCCAACGAAGATAGCACAGGACCTACCAAAGCATCCTTTGTATTTTCATTTGGTGCAATAGTAATATTTCCAACCTTTGACACAAAGTTTTCACCACCTTTAAAATCAAAATCCGGCACACTAAAAGTCCCTGCAATATGCAAACTATCCACACCAGAAATAGATTGATTATTCATTAACAAATGAGTTTCCATAGTCGCAGTTCCAACACCTGGTATTCTTGAAATATACTTATATTCCTTTTTTGAAAGCCCCGCCTTTACAATCAAGGAATTTTTATCAATACCACCACTTGCACCATTCCAACCATTATCAGAACTATTAGAAATAGTAAATTGCCAACTTGGACTATATGCAACAAGATTACTTCCATTTGCCTCTACATATCCAACATACCCTTTTGATTCTTTAACAATATCCCTTAACCTTACAGTAGGAATCGAACCATCACTAGTCGCAATAATTATTGCATCATACGAAGTATTTCCCCCAACTTCTGAAACTTTAACACGCACTTTATAATTCTGACCAAGGACATTTTTTTCCTTAAATGTTGGTTCCAAACCACTATCATAAAGTTGACTAAATTCTATATCATGCACACCTGATTTATCAAATGTTGGTTTTCGTTTCAAATACTCCTCTACTGCAGTTTTAAGTTTTATCAAATCACGCACAACCATTTGATTTCGTATGGCATCAGTTCTTTTTTTAACATCACTTTGAATAAATGGAAATATTGCAATCATTATTCCCAACATAAAAAGAACTTCTAATAAAATACCACCATTAACACTTTTATTTTTTTTCATAATAAATTTTTCCTTTATAACTATACCTTAGTAATTTCATTCAAAATTCCATTCAAATCTTGTATTACATTAAAAAGATTTTTTGGGTCATGGCCTTTTAAATTATATATATTAACCTTAGCACCCGTTCCTAATAAAATTTTTCCACCTTGAAACTTAATCAAACCATTTTTAGACTCTATATAATTTCCACCATTGATATTGATAATTTTAACATTCAGATTCTTAGCATTTACATTAGGAATTTCAGCACGAATTCGAGAATTTCTAACATAATTTTCAGACGATTCATTTTCTGCATTATATGGACCATATTCTTCATCAAAACCATAAATATCAAGTTTTTTAGAATTTTCAAAATCACTATCCGAACTAATCAATGACAAATTCTGTAAATCAACATTTCTTAATTCCACATCCTTTGCTTTTACCCCTGGCTTAACAGTTTCACCCTGGAACATCAATAAATAAGCATTAGGCAAAGACAATTCTGATAACTGCGTCTGTTTTCTCAAAATAATTTTTGGCACCAAAATTTTTGTCGGAGCCACAAAATTTAAAACAGACTTACTAGTTTCTTTTCCACTTTCATCTACTTCCCCAGTAGAAAGAAAATAAATTGAATCTAGCACATTCAAAACACCTGAAAAAGTTCCATTTATAGAATTAAGAGCCTTAAGATTTTCCACAACTGCCCCTGCACCATTACCGACAGGAATTCCACCAACAAAAGTTGCATCTATTCCCTTGACATTTTTAATATCTTTGAAATCTGATCTATTCAAAGAATTTGCCCCCATATCCAAATCTCGGGACATTGTATTATAATCACCTATTCTGTTTCTATAAAGATAAACTTCTGATGAATATTCGTCTTCTATCAAACTTCCATCAATACGAATAACAGCATAAAGTTTTTTATTTCCTGGTGTCCCAATATTTGATGCTTCTGAAAAATTAACACCCCACTTTCCATTTATCGCACATGCACACGCATTTGAAGAACATTCACCACATTTTTCACCACTTACGACATAACCAATATTATCTTCCACATAAAGCAATGTCTTATTAAATGAAATTGCATCAAGTTGAAAATCCGACATATCAATCACGCCATAAAGAATTTTATCATCACCATTTTTTACATATTTTAATGAAAGATTTTTAAACAATTTTTCATCTATTGAATCCACAAGTCCATATTTTGCCAAACCTTCCCCAACACCAGCATCCGTAGTTTTAATTACACCAGAATCTTGAACCCAAGTATCCCTTTCTGTTGATGCATATGCAGACAATGTTTTTATAACTTCCTTAAGTTGTTTTGCAAGATTCAAATATCGAACATCGGCTAAATCTTTAAATGCAAATTGTATCACAACAGGAGTAAGCACAGCCATAATTCCCAAAACGAAAATGACTTCCATAAGCGAAGCACCAGATATATTTCTAAAATATTTCCTACGCATATTAAGCCCCCCCACCAACAACAGATATTATTTTTGTCTCTAACTTATCATAAAAGTCTAAAACTTTATCTGATAAACAATTTTCCCCATTTAAATCACAAATATCTTCTACCTCTGATGTTCCTGCTAAATCCAACATTATATAGTCAGTATCGCTATAAACTTTTTCTCCATCCTTATCCTCATATTGACCGATATAAATAAAACTCTTTTTAATATCCTTATCATAATCCCCAGAAACGGTTGTTTTTTCTGGTTTATCCAAAACAATATTTTCAACACTATCTGCAACATTTCCATCAGTAAAGAAAGTATTAACATACATATCATTAACATTAAGATATAATGATGAAGAATCTATATCAACATCACCATGAATATAATAATTCGAAGCCATCATATCACCCTCGACTTCCAAATCTGAATCTCGTAAATAAAGTTTTTTCAATTCAGCATTTTCTACTGTCAAATCATCTTCAGCATCAAGACGAAAACTTTCACTTTCATCTGCACCCAAAGTAGTTTTTACAGGAAGTTCAGTTCCAGAAATACCATCGACATTTGCATATTCAAATGCCTTTTCAACTTCGACACTTCCATTCAATTTAAGTTGAGAAACCGAAACCAAATCAATCCATCCAAACCCCGCAGTAAGTTGGGACGCATTTATATTATTTATATTGTTGATACTATGTCTTTCATTATTACCACCCATATTCAAATCAACAATCATAGTATTAACCAACGATGCACGTTCAGATGTTCCTGGCATTTCCGCAATATGTAAATAATCAGATGAAAAGAACGCATCACTAACATACATAAATAACAAACCACCATTCACTGCATTAGCCAACGATGTTAATTTTGTTTTCAACTCTGGTGATACTTTCATATCAGTCAATATTTGACCACTTGAATTTACAATAGATCCCTTATCAAACAAAAATTGCCCTATACCATTAAGGGTAAGAGTATCCAAACCACCACCGTATGCAACAACAACGGCTTCCACTTGCTCACCTTTTCTATTAGTAATCAAAGCATATTTTTGACCAAAACCATTCGTTAAATGAACATTCGAAGCCCCAGTATAATCTTGAAGAAGTGTAAGCAAAGAATTACCCTCTGTCATAGTAATACCCTCTGTAATCGCATTAGGTTTATCCTTTTCAAAAACAATAAACGAAGATGCAGCCCTTTGCCATTGTTCCAAATCATGCACGGCTTCTTCTCGTTGAACTTCCTCATTATATTTTTTTATCTGAGTAAAAATCATAGGTGACATCATAACCATAAGTCCCAATCCCAAAAGGACCTGAAACATAACGGCTCCACCATAAACTTTTTTATAAAACTTTCTTGCAAAAATCCTCATTTTTCCCTCTCAGTTAATAGCATACAGTAAAAGAAAAAAAAATAAAAGCAAAACTTTATATAGAAAATATATTTTTTATGATATATAATATTCCATTGAAGGGGAAAAAAATGGAAAATAAATTTCATAATACAAAAGTATATAAATCAATCACAATAATCTCTTTGATTATAATCATACTAATCTTTGCTTTTATTCCCGTATATCGTGCAAATCTTATAAAAACCGCCCTTTACAAACAACGATATAATCAAATTCAGTATCTTAATTCAAAAAGTGATATAGTTCCAAAAGCAATAAATATTATAAAGGGGTACATAATTCATAATGAAAAAGCATTAAAAGATATTGTATATATAAATGTGCTTACAAAAACAAAAAGCAATAGTATAAAAGAAATTTATAACAACCAAATACAAATTTTCTCTATTACAAAAAAGTTAATGGACAATGCAAACAAAAATTCTCCACTTGCAAATAATGATAAATTCACGGAAATAAAACAAGAATTTGATGATGTCTATTCAACTATGATACAGCAATTTAATATTTGTAAAAATCGCACAAAAAATCTACAAAGATATATAAATTTGCCAATTTACAAAAGTATAATAGACACCACCAACATCAATGATATTATATGTATTGATTAAATATTCATTGCAGAAATAAAAGTCAAAATATTTTGTCTTTTTTCAGGACTTAGTTTCCAATATATGTTAACAAGTTCCAAAGTTTCTGTTTCACGCAAAGGATCAAATTCAATCATCTCCTCTGCAACATATCCAACATGGTCTTCAAAGTCCTTAAATCCAGGTACTTCTTTTTCAAGTCCATCAAAGAAATATGAAACATCAACTTGTAAAACTCTTGCAATTATAAGAAGACGACTCGCACTAAGTTTTGTATTTCCACTTTCATATTTTTGAATTTGTTGAAATGTCACACCAACCATCGAAGCAAGCTCATCCTGACTCATCCTAAGCATAATACGACGAAGTTTTAACCTTTTTCCTATATATGCATCAAGTAATCCTGCATCCATTTCTTTCATTGTATATTTTTTATTTGCCATATTATACCTCTTTCGTTATAATTATTAAATGTTATTATTGATTTCCTAAGAAATCTATCCTATAATATAAATTGAAAAAAAATAAAAATCAACTAAAAAGAGAAAAAAATGACATATAATAAAGAAAATATATTTTTTAAAATCATAAATAACCAGGCTCCATCAACAAAAGTATACGAAAATGACAATGCTTTGGTAATTAAAAATTTATATCCAAAAGCTCCTTGTCATCTACTCGTTTTACCAAAGGGGGAATACGAATCTTATACACAATTTGGATTAACAGCCAATGAAAAAGAAAAAATTGACCTTATGGATGCTGTAAATTTTGTAATAAAGGAATATAAACTTGATGAAAAAGGTTATCGTCTTGTTGTAAATACCGGAGATTACGGTGGACAATCAGTTCCACATTTTCACATTCATATTCTTGGTGGTGAAAAACTTGCTGACTTTGGATTATAGTTTTTCAAACATCTTTTTTCTTAAAAGAATATAAAAGGCACCATCGCCACCATCAGCAATGTTTGCCTGTTTTACATATAAAATTTTATCCCGCACATTATCAGAATTTAACCAGTGCGGGAAATTTTTTCTTATTACCCCAGTATTTTTTTCTGGATTCCCCTTACCCGTCACAACAAGCAAGTTTCGCTTCTCACTATCATAATTTTTATTTATAAAAGTTGAAAAAGCATTAAACGCCACTTCCAAAGTTTTACCATGCAAATCAAGTTTTGAATCTATTATAAAATTTCCCTTTTTAATATTTTTTATAATACTTTTATCTACACGCGAAGCATCACCTATTGATAAATCAGATTCTATAATATGTCTCCGCTTTAAAATTTTTATATCATCAACAGAAACAAATGAAACATCTATTTCTGTTTTTTTCTTTCTTTGTGGAACAGGTTTTATTTCAACACCAAAAGACCTCTCTTTCTTTTTCAAAGGAGTCACTGTTTCAATAATTTCTTTCCACAAACTCTTATCCATAAAATTTTCCCTATAAAAAGGGGAGGCAAAAATTCCTCCCTTAAATTTTGGTGCCATCTGCGGGATTCAAACCCACGGCTTCCAAATTACGAATTTGGCACTCTATCACCTGAGTTAAGATGGCAATTTAGTCAAGTGCAGTTTTTGGTTTTGCACCATCAATATTTTTAAGTGTTCCTTTTAAAACTCCACCTTTTTCAACAACCAAATTTGCATAATTTATTTTTCCTTTTATCACACCAGTTTCATAAACATAAAGGATTCCTGTGACTGTAAGTTCACCATCAAAAAGACCACTAATATGAGCTTCTTCAACTTCTGCATTACCAGTAAAACTTCCACCATAAACAATATCCAAATATTTTGCACCACTAAGGTTTGCTTCTAATGTTCCTTCAACAACCAAACTTTCACAAACATCAATCGCACCAGAAAGTTTTATATTTTTTCCAACAATAAGTTGTTTACCATCAGCCTTTGGCATAACAGTATGTCCCTTTGAAATACCGTTTGAATAAGATGATTTTGTTTTGGTTAAATTATCAAGAAGTTCCTTTTTATTTATTTCCATTTTTTTCTCCTAAATTGAATAATATTAAAAATACTATAATCAAAATTTTTTTCAAAAGCAATTAAACAATAAAAAAAAGTTAAAAAATATTAAAAAAAATCTAGATTTTCAAAATTTATATGCTAATATGACCCTGTGAGATAGAAATTTAACTTAAATAAGGAGAGGTAAAAATGACATCTAAACATGATTATATTCAAGAAGCTGCATACTTCATTTGGCTTAACCGCGGTAAACCAGAAGGTCAAGATTTGGAAATCTGGGA
>AUXO016503755.1_pt1 | contig 14068 bp, 12 predicted proteins | sample 768731 | NCBI WGS metagenome assembly AUXO01 (sample SAMN02715735, study PRJNA202380) | gut metagenome | biome: sheep rumen | host: Ovis aries | place: New Zealand: Palmerston North | reverse complement strand
AATAGAATATATACTACAAGAATATTTATCAGTGGTTTCTCCTGATAAATAGCCAAGCCCTATTACATTAAAAAGCTCTATAAGGTCAGTAATACGTTCTCCTGATGAGTCAGAGTAGGTAGGCCAGTTACATAGAGGTAAATTTACAACTTCATCAGGAAATAAATTAATAATTTTACTTAAATCAATTCGCACTGAATCTTCATTTTTATAAACAATTAAGTCTCTATTATTGTAATCAATGTCATTAATTACAGTTGCAAAATTTTCTACGCTAAGAATATTAGTAGATTTTGTTTTTTCCTTTAACTTTAAACCTAAGCTATCAAGTACCTTAGCTAAATTTTGGTTAGCCATTATTTTTCTCCTTTAAAAAATTATTTATTTATATGTTCGTATCTACAGTCTCGTAACTTACTGATATTTTCTTCAGTATTAGCATCTGAATAATCAATAGCTAATTCATCTAAGTAATCTTTGAACCAAATTGTACTATAATCTATTCTATTTGGATCGTGTGATTTTAAAATAGATTCTTTATCAGGATGTTGTACTAAACAAGGTCGATAACATATATGAGTTATATTAAGTTGTTTTAATGCAAGATTTTCAACTTGTGACCACAGTCTTTGGTTTGGACCAAACTGAGGTAATAACTCTTCCATTTTATTTGCTATAATCTCACCAATACCTTTTGGGTAGTATGTGCATTGATTATATTTAAAAACAGTTTCAGTTTTAGTAGTAAAATAATGTCTTGGTCGTGTATAAAAATTTATAATACTATTAGGATATTGACTAATTACTTTTTCAATTTCTGCTTGAAAATCTTTACATAAAATTAAATCATCTTCTAACAAAACAGCATCATATTTACTAATAAATCTTAGCTGTCTAATAAAACTTTGCACAGGTTTATGTGCAAAGTCTATTAATTTGCTATAATGTAGTGGTTTATAGTCTACTTTACGACTATTTGTTGTTCTTACAAAATAATGAATCATAAGATAAATTAATTTGAACCAGAACCAGAGCCTGAGTTAGGATAGTATCTTAAAACAACTCCTTTAAAAGCATCTCCACCAGCTTGAGAGCCTGAATAATCTGGTATACGGATCCAAATATAATAACAGCTAGGATCTTTTAACTCATCAGCTACCATGAATGAATCCTCATTGCCTTGATATTGAACATTTGCTTCCTCAATGAAATAGTGTGAGTCTAGATCTCTTGGAGTATCAATGGCAATAATTTTACCTGTTTTAAAAGCATCATGACCATAAACCCAGCAAGTAATATTTTCTGGTTTTGTTAATAAGTTAGCAAGAAAGGCTTGTTCAGTACCTTGTTCTATTGTTACAGTATATAAATCATAACCACCCCAAACTTCTCCATTCCAGCTATTATATCTGTAGGCAACATTTGTTCTTACTCCATCACCATAAATATGAGTGTAACTACCTGAATTAAGAACTACTTTTCCTCCACTTAGATTAAGAATTCTTTCTGGCATTTCTTCAACAGTCATTGGTTTAGTACTGTTTTCTGCAGATTGAATAGCCTCAGCTACATTATTTAATGCGTCTAAATAATTACTCATTTATTTTCTCCTTATTATTCTTATTCTGCTAATGAAACTGAACCATCACTCTTGAAGTTAATAGTAGTTCCATCTGTTAATTTACCAATATATTTAATATATACTTGATCACCTTCTGGTGGAATACCAGCGGCTAAACTAATAATATCTCTATAAACAAATCCATCACCAACACATCTTACTTTACATGCTGGATCGGCAAGTTTAGTAAGATCTACTTGAGCACTGCCTAAATTATCTAAATCAACTATAATATAATTAATTTTATCAATTAAAGTTAATTCATTATCTGTTGGATATGCTTCTTCAACAGCAGCATCTAATCCTAATTCAGCATTAAGAATATTAAGTAGGTCATCATGTAATTGAAGCTTGTCTGCAATAGTTGTATGTGCATTTTCTGTAGGATATTCAGTATTTAATAAGTTATTTAATCCTAACTCATCAACAACAGTATTAATTATTGCTCTATTAGTTTCAACTTTTACTATTGATTCTTCAAGACTATCAAGTCTAGTTTTACCACTAGCTCCTGGAAATTGAGTATTATCATCAATAGTCATTCCAAGTTCATCTAATACTTGTGATATTACAGTATCATGTACATTCACCTTGGTTGTAAGAGGTCCAGTTGTTTCCTCTATCAATTGAGGAATAGCCTCTGCTAAGCTACTCATATTATCTTGGACTGTAGCTATATCTTGTTGAGCTATAGCTATATTTTGTTGACACTGTGCTAGACTGTTAGCAAATTGTCCCATTCCAGTATTTATATTACTTACTTGATTTGTAAGTGAGCTTATATTTTGTTCGGCAGTTGAAATACGTGCACGGTTTTGAGATACATTTCGAGTTACAGTATCAACATCTTGTTCGATAGATGTAAGATTATCCTCGACATCTTTAAAAGTTGTTACTTCTGTAGCACCATCTAAAATCTCATCAATTGCAGCCTCTGCACTACCACCTGATTGGGCAGCCTCAATAATTCCATCTTCAATTTCATTTAATTGGTCTACGGTAACTCTATCACCGACTTTAAAATTATGTTTTATAAATTCCATTTATCTATTTCTCCTCTTAAACTGTAATAGTAGTTAAAGTAGCTTTAAAGGTATCTTCATTTATTTTTAAAAGATATTTAATATTACCTAGATCACAAATAAAGGTAATACTATCTTGAAGTATAAATCCAAAAGTATCTAATAAAATTCCTTCCTCAGTTAAATATGGGTTAGGAAGACTTGTTTTATAAAAGGTCATATTTTGTGACTCTAATAATAATTTATAGCACTCTTTTAATTTAGTTAAATTATTCTCAATAAAAGTAGTATTATCTAATACAATCATAGACTCAACCTTAAATAAATCTCTTATTTCTGATAATAATTCCATTATTTCATCTTTAGTAAAATAATTGGATAAGTCTATATCAGTTGATCCGATTCTCTCAGCACGGTCTTCAGTCTCTATATAAATATATTCATAATAAGTATTTGTCTCTGGATCTGAGTCTTTATTTGATTCTTTTGGAACCAAGTAAATATGTCCAGCTTCAGTCACTTCTTCTACAGATTCGACAATCACAAGGTCTAAACGTGCTAAGCTTCCTAGTAAGTCGTCAATTTCTGTTTTGTTATATAAGTCTACTTTTTTATAATAATAAGCAGCTAGGTCAGCAATAATTGCGGCAATAGCAGTGTCTGTTTGCTGTGCAAAATCATCTAATATTTGTAAATTAGATTTATGACTTGCATCACCTTCTTTACTCATTTTTTCCCAATATTCTGTAAATAAGGTTTCTGCAGTAGCTAAGGCCATTTTAAGATGCTTGGTCTTTATATCAGCCATAATTTAGCACCTCCTTATTATTCAGTTACTGCTTCAAACTTAGCATATAAAGTAGTATCTTTTGTTATTGGTGTATTAAGATCAAATTCAGTTCCTTCTTGGAAATCTGATGTTGTATACCAGCCTGCAAAGGTATGACCCTCTTTAGTAGGAGTAGCTGCACTTACAGTCTTACCTTTTCCTACAGTAGTAGTACTAATGGTTCCATCAATATTGAAAGTAACAGTTACAGCGTCTAGCCATTTTGCAAATAGATCTGTATCAGCCACTAGAGTAGTTCCAGGAACTGCTTCATTACCAGCAGTTGTAGCTCTGTCTGTATACCAGCCATCTAAAACGTATCCAGGACGTTCAGCCTTATATAATGCTGGAATATTATATAAATTGTCAAAACGCGCATGAGTTATATCATGAGTTTTATCATCATCAACGGCAGTCTTGAAATAAACGGTACGCTTTGTTCTAACAACTTCTGATAAAGAAATTCTTAATTGGTTTGCACGAATAATTGGAAGTTGTTCTTTTTCTACATCAATTGATTTTGGGTTTCCATAAGTGTCTACTATTTCTCCCCAAGCAACTACATATGCAGGGTTACTATGATAATTTTGAACTGAGCTAGGCTCATCTGGATTAAATGTATTAGTAGTTAATACGAAATAATTTGCAGGAAGAGGCCAGTCTGCAGTAGCTTCATCAAAATATAAAGTATCCTTATTAGTAATATCTTCTCCATCTGTTTTTAGATGTCCTGAAATACTATATCTTTTATATCCAGTTTTTTCACCACCATTTGTAAGTGGTATTTCTTCAAAAGTATTATCATCTACATATTTGGCTAATGCAATATAGTTTGCTTTGCTAAAGCTCTCAGAACTATATCCAGAAATAACTTTTAAAAATGCTGTTTTAATACTATTTTTTATCATTCTAAGCTTTCTCCTTAATTAGTACATTGAAAAATGGAAGCGCGCTAAGGTGGCAGCTTCAAACCACGATGTATAATCGTCTATCATTTGTCCTAAAGTTACTTGGTTATAATCTGCTAGTTTAGCAACTTTAGCCTTATCTAATACACCTATAGAATCAAATACAACAGGATTCATATATGTGTCTAATTTTACAACTGTAGCTGCTGACAATCATGTATTAATTGTAGCTGCTAACTTATTAGCCATTTGTCCACCAAATATCTTGTTAACGCGAATAGTCAACTCTGCTGATATGGCAGGAGCTAATAAGCTTTGATATTTAGCAATAATTTTACTTAAATTAGGAGCTATCAATTGAACTTCCAAAGCATTATTTAATGTATATGGAGCTGCGAGATCAATAGCTACCTTACCTCTAACACCAACTGTAGCTTCAATAGCTGCATTAAGTGTGTTAGTTGAATTTGTAGAGACCAGTACTAATTTTTCATCATCAAATAGATTAACTGTTACTTCATCTTTGTCTAATCTTATTGTTGTGTCTAGAGGATTAAACTTTAAAAAAGTAAACATATAGTCTCTTTTTTTGTATGCCAATAATTTTAGTTCAAGTAGATTCATAGTAGTCTCCTACCTAATCTGTAATATCATCTGCAATTTCTGTATAGTAGCAATAGATATTTAAACCATCATATTGGAATACAAGATTTACAGTTGAACCTGTTCTAAAATCAAGATCTTGTCTAACTTTTCCTAAATGATAATAAATTAACTTAATATCATCAGTTAGATTGTCAGTAAATATTTTAATTTCATGAGGAGTTACAACTGTGCTCTTGAAGGTTACTTCAGAAATCCAACCTGGGGTAGTATTACCAGGAAAGGCTCCATGTGGATAATTTGGAAATCTAATTTCTAGTCCTGATATATTACCTTTACAGATAAATGCTTTATTATGCTCTAAATCAATCTGAGGTGTGGCATCACTATAAACCATTTGGTATTTTTCATCAGAACCTTTTGCATAGATTCCGGTATCTCTACCTTTAATTTGCCAAGTAAGAGTATCTGGATTTATATTTGGAACAATTCAGTCTTCCCAATCAGTTTCAGAAGCTGGGAAAGTAGGATCTTCACTATGCAGTCTCTTATCAATTTGATAGGCAGATTCACCGTTAGTTACTGTAAATTCTTGAGTTGATTCATCAGCAAATTGTAAGGTATAAGTATCAACTAGACCTTCACTTGTTTTAGTAAAACCAATTATACCATTTCCATTTTTTACAGTAAATGTTGTTGTTTCACCATTTGTAAAGGTTATAGTATAAGTATCAGTTAAACCATCTGGGCTAGAACTAGTTTTTTCAATAGTTTCTATACCGTTTCCAGTATCACCTTTTTCTCCCTGCTCGCCTTGGTCTCCTTTTTCACCTTGGATACCTTGCTCGCCTTGGTCTCCTTTATCGCCTTTTTCACCTTTAACCTCTTCAAGAGTTAAAAGGACAGTTTCTTCTCCAGTGTCTGGGTTTACAGCAATAATTGCATCATCTCGACGGATAACAGATATTACATTACCAGTATCACCTTTTTCTCCTTGAGGACCTTGTTTACCAGGAATACCTTGCTCACCTTTTTCACCAACGGCGCTAACTCCTGTATCAACACCATCTAATACCCAAGTATTATGATCGCTGATAGCAATTCTAGTTCCGTGCTCACCATTGGTTACTTGATATGTAGTTTGAGCTCCATTGGTATAGTAAATTGTGTAGTTATCGATTAATCCTTCTGAAGAAGTCTTTTCTATTTTTAAAATACCTGTGCATGGAGTATCAGTTGTTTCTGACATTGGAATCCATGCTCCAATTTTTCCATTATAAACATATTCTAAGCCAGAATCACTCTCAAAAAAGACATATCCATTTCCAGAATATCCTAAATTTGGTTTAGTGTCAGTACTTAAGCCTGTATAATGTCTAGGTTTATCATTTATAATCATTTCTGTACCTCCACTTCATTAAATTAATCATATAATTTAGCAAATAATAAAAAAGAAAAGACAGATTGTTTGTCTGTCTTTTATAACTAGTACTTTATAAGTCTTTTTATATGAACATCATCAATACCACCATCACCATCTCCACCTGTGATAAAGATCATGGCCATTCCATCGAAGTCTTCACCCTCTTCGTTTGTATAGTGACACATTCCATATTCCATTGTTATATGATATATATTTTCAAAATCATAATACACAGTTGCTCGGTTAAGTGAAGAGGTGTCTTCAGTTAAAGAATTAATACTAATTAATAATGAAATATCAATGCCCTCTACCCATTCTCCATAATGGCCAGTAACTGCTGTGATTAGATATAATCCAGGACTATCTGGAATATATAAAGTTCTCTGATCTACATCATCGTGGTCATATTTCCAAGTAGTGTAACAATCATCTTCTACACCATTTGAAGATACTAGTGGTATAGTGTCATAATGAGTACCATCTCTACTAAATTTTGGTGTAGATTTACTAGGATCTACCTTTAATTCAGCAGTACCCTCATCATTCCATGCGGCTAAGCTAGAGCTGCCGCTGTATAATTCTAGACTAGAACCATAATCATTATTATTTGAATAGTGCTTTAATTCTAGTCTACCATTTATAGTTTTAAGACCATCATACTCATCCTCTCCTGCATGACCGTAGGTAGATAAGTTAAAGCCACCAGAACTTAAGGAAAAATCACCATCATAGTAGTCATCGTCACCAGCGTGAGCGTTTATGCTTATATATGGATAATTTGGAATACCAACTTGACCTAATTGATTTGCACCAACATACATCTTAATATAGTCATCAGTGTTTGCTGTGTTACTATCAGATACAATAAGACGTTTAGTAGTTGTGCAAGAACTCATAATATTAGCTGTATTAAGCGGCTTAGCTTGATTAAATAGTACTTCATTAATAGATGCCGTTCTATTATTAATAGTAACTTGTGTAATGTAAGCGCTAGCATTTTTAGACTTAAGCTCTACCCATTGGTCATTTACTACTGTTATTTGATTTTGATGTCCGTCTACAGTAGTGCCATTTGCAGTTATTGTAAAATTCGTAGCATATCCAGGATAGAAAGTAAATGTAATATTACTATTTTTAACTAAATATATCTTAAAACCACAATTTGGCTTTATCTGTGTACTATTTGAATTTGAATCAAATTCTGCATATGGTTTTGAAGATCCAAACCACGTCAATGCTCCATGATCTAGATTAGTAGATGTTGTAAAATCAATTACTGTTTGAGGAATTGTAATAGGTTGAACGACAGTTGATACAGCTTCGGTAGCCACTTCAGAAATTTGAGAAGATGCTTCTTCTACAACAGCTGCTGTATTTACTAATTCTGTGTTTAATTTAAAACTCATTATTTATCTCCTTAGGCTTGATTTGTAAATAATTTAGTCCAGTGTGTAGTATCATTTGCTGGAGTAGTATTAGTTGCAGAACTTATTGTAGTAGTACAAATATATAGAGCTCTATTATAGAAGATGATATCTCCAATAGCGTAAGTATTATGTCGACTCCACACAACATCAGGAACAAATCTAAGGTCTCTGAATAATGATAAGCGGTTAGGACCATCATTATCTGATAGGGGGTCATCATCACGCATATCACGTCTAAATACTATGTCTGATCCACCATCAAGTTCTATATAAACGCCCTCAGAACCTTCACCATGACCATAACTACTCTCAGCGCCAAGCTTTACAGACCTACTCTTAACTGATAAGTAGCCATAATCACCATAATCTCCCGTTGCATTTGTAACTTCAAATTCTTGTGGAGTTAATGTTACATTTGTAGAATCATACTCACCATTATCAGAACGTAGTAACAAATAATGAGTGTTATTTGGATTAGTGATGCCAGGTACTCCTAATGAAACTGTTTTAATAGTGTTATATCCAATTTCATCTTGACTGTTATCCCAGTAATTTCTTGCAGTAATATCAACTTTTTCATCTAGACTGTCTTTAACAAGTTTTTCAGAAACAAAGTGGGCATTGTCAGGATTATTTTGAAAAGCAGTTAGGAATCCTAAGTCTGTTCTTAGTTGCGGAATTGTAAATAAAGGTGCAAATGACCACTCTTCTGTGTCTAGGTCTTTCTTAGCATAACATAATGTTATTTCTGTTGGCTCTAAACCTTCGCTCCAAGGACCGTATTGTACCGCAACTACTGGTTCAAACTTACCAATTTTGTCATCTAATTCAGCCTTAACTAACTTCTCAGATGGATATTTATCATCACTTGGTATTGCACTCCAAGAAGTAATTTTATTTGATAACTCTTCTTTTAAAACTAAGTTATCTTGAACTGCTTTTGCAGTTGGAACTTGAGCATTTGTAGAAGATGAATCAACAGATGTAACAAATGTCTTACCACTATCAGCTACTGTATAACCGTCAGAACCCCATGCTACAATATGTCTGTTTGTTGTTCCACTAGCTAAACCTTTTATTTGTCTATCATTTGTTACATTATTTAGACTCATATCAGTTTTTAGTTTGGCTGCAGTTACAACAGTTTGAGTACGACCATCGTTAAATACTTCATAAAGCTCTGCATTTTCATAAGAAAGAGTTAATGGAATGTTGGCTAACTTAGTGTTAATTTCAGTCTTAGTATATGTAGTTGATTTATCTGCTTTTAAGTCTAATGCGCTTTGAGTAGCAGTAGATATTGGCTTATTTGCATCTGAAGTATTATCTACATTTCCAAGGCCAACATCACCCTGATCTAGAGTAATATTGCTGTTTAGAGCATGGCCATTTATAGTAGTTGTTTTGTCTACTTTTCCGTTTAATGCAGTTTGCTGAGCAGTTGATACAGGCTTAGCCATATCACTTGTATTATCTACATTTTCAAGACCAATATCATCTTGATTTAACTCAATACTACTACCGCTTAAGGCATGACCATTAATTTCAAATGTTTTTTGCACAAAACGTTCATTAGCCTGTGTTTTAGTATAGCTGTCACCACCATAAGAACCAACATAATCCCAGATATTATTAGTTAATCGATAGACAGTAGTAGCATCATGCTGAGTTTCATCTTTTATTACTTGAACTTTATCATTTTCATCATATCTTGTCTTATCTAACTGATCTAAAGCTGCTTTAGTAGCCACAACCTCAACCACATTTTGAACTGATTTTAAGTTATCAATTTGATCTTGTAGGCCAGTCTTAATATCATCTGCATAGGTTTTTACTGCACCAGAAGTTGGGATATTAGTTGAAGTATTAATTGTTTCTAAAATTTCTGGACCAGCAACTTCTGTTAATTTACCATCTACTTCTTTGATAATTGATATTAAATGAGCTGCATTACCTAAATTTGCATCTAACTTACCTATTTCAGTATCTACATAATTTTTAACTGCCTTAACAGTTGGTGCTAATACTTCACTAGGATTTGAATCAGGAATAGAAATTTCAAACGCTTCTTTTGTAGCAGTAACAACACCATTTTCTTCAGATACTGTCTTAATATAATATCCATTTTGTCCTACTTGATTAGCATCTAATGAATCGATTAAATTTTTAACTGCTTGTGTCGTAGGTGCATTATTATTAGAAGGATTAGTAAAATCAATATCAAAATCTTGAGAAGTAGCAGATATTTTACCATTTTCTTCTAAAATTGCTCGAATGTATTTTCCATCTCCACCTTGTGAAGCGGCATCTAATTTATTAATTTCAGCTTGTACATGGTCTTTTACTGCTTTGCTTGTCGGAGCATTAGTATTATCTGAATTAGTATCAATAGTAATATCAAATGCTTGTTTTTGGGCAGCAATTTGACCATCCTCTTGGCTAACAAACTTAATATAATTTCCATCATCTCCTACTTGTGATAAATCTAACTCATTAATATTAGCATCAACATAAGTTTTAACAGCATTATCAGTAGGTATATTTGAAGCATTACCTTCAATAGTTGAAGTAATAGTTCTCTCAGTATTAGCAGTTATTTTTCCATTTGTGATAGTTAATCCAGTAATAACTTTAGTATTATCACCAACACTTGAGTCTAATTTATCTATCTCAGCATCTATATAATCCTTAACTGCTTTGGTCGTAGGAGTATTAGTATTATCTGCACTATTATCGATTAAAGTATCAAATTCTTTAAGTGTTGCAGTTATAATACCATTATCTTCTTTTATCTTTTTAATATATTTACCATCTTCACCAACTTCTGCTTTGTCTAAATTATCAATAGCATTATCAACATAGTCTTTGACATTTTTAGTAGTTGGAGCATTGTCATCAGTAGCATTAGTCATATCAGTATCAAATGCTTGTTTTTGAGCTGTAACTTGGCCATCTTCTTGACTAATATATTTTATGTAATTTCCAGCATCGCCGACCTGATCTAAGTCTAATGCATTAATTGTTGCAATTCTTGCTCGCTCTTCAGCATCAATATTATCTTGTAAAGAATTGTCTTCTTGAGTAACATAGTCTTTTACTCTAGTTAAAATCTTTTTAATATCTGCCATTGTTACTCTCCTTTTTCCTCTGTTAGTTCTAGTGGAAATAAATCATCTAAATATTCATCAGTAATATAATCTAAGTTAAGCGTACCTTTAACTGATCCATCTAATTGAAGGTCACCAGTAATTTCAGTATCTAAGGCATTAACATTAATCTTTTCAACTGGAATTTGTTGATCTTCGGCAACCTCTTGATAAATAGCTAATGTTTTATTAGCACCAGCTACTTTAGCTTCAATTGTAGCTACTTTCTTATCAATAGCTGGCTGGTTATTATCAAATAATACCATGCTACGAGTATCAAGTTTATTAGCAACAATTTCTTGATCAAAATTAACTCTATCTACTTTAGTATCAGCTTCAGCCTCACGATCTTCAATTTCTTGCTCTATTTTAGTTTCAAGTTCTAGATCTTGAGCAATTGCTCTAGTTTCTTCAACAGATACTCTTTCATTTAAAGCTTCATAGTCTTCCTGATGTGAATCTATTTTATTTAATAATTCAAGCTCAGCATTTTGTGCACGAGTAATTTCTTCAGTTAATCCTGTAGTAGTTCTATCTAGCTCCTCAGCTAACTCATTATCTACAGCCTCAGAACGTGTTATTTCGTCGTTTAAACGACTTTCGATGTTGCCTATAGATAATGTCTGTCTTGCTGCAACAAAGTAATAATTTGAGCTGTTTTGATTGTTATTATCAATATATTCAAAGTGTCCTATATATCTAATGATAGTATCAACATTAGCAACTTCAACTGCTTGCCAAGTTTCAACGCCATCATAAGTTCCGACATAGTTAAATACTAAGTCAGTATCAGCTGTAACAGCTAAAATAAATTTTCCTTCATCTAATCTTGGCCAGAATTTCTTATAATTTATTACTTCTGACTTTACAACATCAGGATTACCACTATATACTGAATTTAGTCTTACAACTTTATATAGTTCGTATTTGTCTGTATTAATATCTAATGAATATATCTTATCAGAAATAATTGGATTTGGTTCATCAATATTTGGTGTTATATATCCACCATTTGTTACATTAAATGTAGTAGAACTTCCGTTAGTATATCTAATAGTATAAGTATCAACTAAACCTGCTCGGCTAGTTAGCTCAATAGATAAAATACCAAGACATGGAGTAACTACAGTTGGTTCTACTTTGTCCTGTGTTGGTATCCATTGATTGGTTCCTCTATTATAAACAAAGGTGATTCCAGAATCAGTCTCTAGAAAAGTTGAGCCTGTAGCAATATCGTCTGGAATTGGCTTTGTATCAGTACTTAGACCACTTAAATGATAAATTTTCTTTGTATTGATGCTCATCTTTGATCTCCTTTGGTCAAAATCATATCAAATAATTTAGCAATTAATTGCCTAAAAAAAGAAAAGAGATCCGAAAATCTCTTTTTATTTTTATAATTCTTGATTATTAATTTGAACTAGAGCATAACCTACTTCTGCAAAAAGCTCATTTAAAGCTTCAACAGTAGTATTTAAAGTTCCAGTTAATGCATGTGATCTAAGTTTTTGTGCATCAACTGCTGCACCAGTGATTGTTAAAGTTATAACATCATTTTCAGCACTTAAATCTGGTATCTGTAGATTATCAAGCTCGTTATAATCTTCTACCTCATTGATATCATAATATGCAATACACTCTGGTTTAGTTAAGTCAAGAGCAGGAACCTCTGGTTTATGATCCTCTTTAAAAATAGTAAAGTCAATTGCCTTATTAATAACTGAACTATCTACATTACTTCTTACGCTGACAACAATTTTAGCATTTTTAGCATTATTACTTTCAACTACACCCTTATCAACGGTAACACCAACTTGAGATGCATCAGTTACTCCTTCTAATCCTACTTGAACCTTAACTTTACGAGGTCCACTATAGGTAGTAACATCTCCTTCTTGTTCCTCAGTAATAATTGGGTGAATATCCTGAGTAGTAAGTATCAGAGGTTCATCATCTAAGTGTACATTTACATTACCAATATTTACCTTAATCTTAGTATGGTCAATAAATGTGTCAACATCTACTACACCATTGTCTTCTATTATATATTCCTCATCAACTGTACCAATATTAAGCATATTTTTTAACTTCTTAACAGTATCGTCTTGAAGAGTAACTTTATATTCTGCCATTTCAATTCTCCTTTGAGTTAGTCAATTAATTTAGCAAATAATCTCTAAAATAAATAAAAACCTCAATTATTGAACAATTGAGGTTTCTTCATTATCAGCATCTAATACTAATTCTTTAAATAATTTAGACATTAATGAATCTAAGAATGTTACTGTTTCTTGTATTTCTTTATCAGTCTTACTAGACTCATCTGCAGCAAAGACAAGATTGTTTTCACGATCATATAAAATAAGTTGTTTAAAATATTCTGTATAACATTTTTGTCTTAATTCTTTAGCTTCATCGGATTGGCCAGAATATAACTGGCTGGCTAAAGCATTTAATATCTCTATTTGAGTATCTTTATCTGCCTCAGGAATATTAGTTTCTTCTGATTGCCATAACTTTGATAAACTTTCTGATACTCCCATTATATACATTTTTATTAATACTCTAACTATATTATCTGTAGCTTCTTCTGGACCATATTCTAACCAAATATATTCTAGTTCTTTTTTTCCAGATTTTTCAGTTCCAATAATATCTTTTAATGCTGGAACTCTAAAGGCATCTTCTGGCATTTGTTTTGTCTTGTCATATTGTTTAAAAGTTATTCAAGGACATTTATTTATTAATTCATTTAAATCTAACATACTACTTATTTCTTCCTAACTATTATTTGGTATTCCGTCTAAATATACACAACTATTTGTTTCTAAAGACTTTTTAACATCTATTACACGTTGATTAGTAGAACCTCGATATAAATTATTTTTTGTAATATCTCGCTTGTCTAATAAAAATTGACCTACTACTAAAACATCAGTATTAGATAATATATTAAGTAATGTATAAAATGACTTTTTGAATGGAGCTTGACCTAAGGTATCTAATTCGGCTGTTAAGTCGCTATATTCATATCCAGTCCAAATCCATACATCTTTATTCGGAAAACGTCTTTTAAAATCAACTATAAT
>AUXO015320111.1_pt1 | contig 14068 bp, 13 predicted proteins | sample 768731 | NCBI WGS metagenome assembly AUXO01 (sample SAMN02715735, study PRJNA202380) | gut metagenome | biome: sheep rumen | host: Ovis aries | place: New Zealand: Palmerston North | reverse complement strand
ATCTACGCCATAGGCATATGCTATAAGATGTATTCTCGCTACACGACGAGCCTGCTCATCCTCTAAATCAGATAAACGTTGAGTACCCAATCGTGTCTGGATTATAATATTTCCTTTAAGGTCACTATTAAATTGGTAAAGAGCTGCTACAACTCCCTTAAAGTTATCATCCCCTTCATAACTAATCGGGACCATCTTGTCTTTCCCCTTCAACTTTGATTCTGTTAAGTATCGTGGAGAAGAATTGAAAGAATAGTCGACTCCAAATGATTTATTTGTAGAAAATGACAAAGGCTTTTCTGGAGCCTTTAACTCCTTAGCGTCATTATCCCACCAATAAAGTTGACCTATGTGTAATTGATTCGCATAATATTTACCAACGCCTTTGTTTCCATTAGACAAATCATAATAGAATGGTGCGCCGTAAGGTAATATGATTGTTCCTCCATTCTTTACAAACTCCAAGACGGCAGGGAAATATTCAGAATAGAAAGATTCGTTCGAAGTTAGGACTATAACCGAAATTTGCTTTGGTTCTACAGACTTTAGTTGTTCTAACGTTAAATATGCAGGCTCGGCTCCCAAATTGGTAAGGTATTCTTTTACTTCGTAATCATTTAGGGAAGTGTATGATTTATGCCAGTCGCAGATAACTCCTATTTTAAGACCTTTAATATTCTTACCTATCTTTCTTAATGCTTGAGGCACTACTTTAGTAAAGAAAGTAAAGTTAGTGTTTGCAAGATTATATTTTGCAGTATGCATACCGCATTCTGTTAACCATACAGGCTTGCTCCATCCATACTTTATCATATTGTCATGAATTGTATTCATAACTATCGGAATGTCCTCTGGACTATGATAAGTATGGAAGTTCATGATGTCAAAATACTTGTAAGCACCTTGCCGCATTGCCGAATCAAGGAATTCATAATGTGAATCACCTATACCAGAGAATAATATCTTAAGACTCTTATTACCTTTTTTAAGATTATAGATTTTCTTCAAATCTTCTGTATAATGAAGTCCAAGTAGAGGAAGCTTACAAAAGTTTACTTCATTATGGAATTCTAGAAATTTGCAATCTCTTAGATAGCTCTTACGTATAATGCTGAGTTGTTTATCAAAATTGGTGTTCTTAGCATCCCATGACTTTGAATTAAGTCTACTATCAAATACGATTCCAAGATAATCTAATCTATTTCTTTTTAGGACAGGCTGAATATTATCTAATGTTCCAGTATTATTCTCATTTATCGTACTTCTAGTGAAATCGAACCTTACAATATTGCCTCCTGCTTCTGAAATGAGCTTTGATTGCCCTGCAAATGTAGCATTGTCACCTTTTTCACCAAAAAATGTGAAATGAGCGCACATGCCATAAGCATTGTTTAGCTTGGAAGAGCATTTGAAGTATTGATTAATACGTTGAGCCTTAATGACGATGCAGAATAATGTCATTAATAGAAAGAGATCTAAAGCTCTATAAATATTTTGATATTCTTTCTTCATTTCTTTTTTGAATCATGGAGATACCTCATGTATAAAGGATTTATTCTTAATGATTTCTTTCTGGAATAAAGATTATAAATGTAATTGAGTAGGCTGCAACGAAAGAGAATATTCTTAACTATAGGTCTTATATAGGTCTTTATTCCATGTTGTTTTATCCAAAATCCAGTGAAGTGGTGAACCGAATACCCCCCCCCTATTAAATCTTGACATAATTGGATTAATAGGAACTTCAAAATATTCTTTTGGATATATAAAACAATGTGGTTGAAACTCACAATAAGAGCCATTTAGTTTAAAGTCAGACACAGACCTTAACACATAATCAGTAAGGACTCCATTGTTCGGGCTAATCTCTAAATTGGCAATGTCATACCAATCAAGCAATCCTTTTATAAATGGATGATGTGGAGTTGCCATTATTACGGCTGTAGAAAGATAACAGTCAAACATGTAACCGAGAACGACATCTGCATCCAAAAGATTGTTGTCAAAGTCCTTTTTTATTTCTACGTCTGTATCAAGATATATTCCTCCATATTCATACAATGCTTTAAGTCTATAATAATCACTTACAAAAGCCCAAGACTTTCTGCTATAAGCTTCACGCACATATTGATTTTCGTCAAAAGTACAATTACTTTCATTCCATTCTATAACTTCATCAGCATGTAACTTCGAATATGAAGCAATACATTTCTTAACAATAGAGTTCCGTTCCCCCCTACCAAACCAACAATAGTGTATAATACGTGGTATCATCGTTTCTTTATGAATTAGTTATAAGTATGTTTAATATTTCTTCAGCACTTTTTGCCCAGGAAAATCTGTTTGCATTAGTGAACCCTTTTTCTACTAATTTATTTCTTAAACTTTCGTTATGATACAATCGAAGCATTTTATTCGCAAACCCCATGACATCATTAGGTGAACTAAATAACGCACTATGATCCAAAACTTCTGGAAGAGAAGTCGCATTAGATGCGATTACTGGGCAACGGCACTGCTGCGCTTCTAACGGAGGTATTCCAAAACCCTCATAAAGGGAAGGATAAATAAAAGCAATAGCATTGCTATAATACCGAACTAAATCCTTGTCCGATACACGACCAAGAAACTTAATTCGCTCGTCTGCTCTGTATTTATCTACATCAAGTGAAGTAAACGAGCTATTCGTCATGTCGCCTATTATGTATAGACTTCCTTCGCTGTTGTGTTCTTCAAATTTTTTAAATGCTTCCAATACGGCTGGAAAGTTCTTCCGATAGTTCAGTGAAGATACTGCAAGAAAATATTTATGTTTTGCAAGTTTATTGTCTTTTACATATCTAAAGTTTCCACTTACAGCATTGTAAACAACGGAAATCTTATTTGAATCTGTTCCGCAATAGTTTATGATTTCTTGTTTCGAAAACTCACTAACTGTGATTACGTGTCTTGATTTTTTCAATATACGTGGTATCATAAAATGATAAACCGCTAGGAACGATTTAGAAAACATCTTTGGAAACACATAGAAAGCTACATCATGTAACGTAACCACTTTATTTTTATAATAAATAGGAGCTGTGTTGCATAAGCATAGCAACAAAGGACTACCATGTCGCTTAAGGAATAATGGCAACTCTATCTGTTCCCACAAATGTCCATGCAACTTTCCTATACTATTAACTCTTAGTATTCGAGCATAATCATGCTGAATAATATCATTAGGTGCTACAAATATAATTTTATCACCTAACTGTTCTTTAAGTTTTAATGATATTTCTACAGCAAACCGCTGCACACCCGTGATACTTTGTGTAAGAAATCGAGCATTGACTATTATCATATTCTGACATCAAATGATTAAAGCAATAAATCCAAGAGCATTGACTTATAAGGAATGGTTCCGCCTGTCTGTGTCGTAATAGCCAAATAGAAAAAACGAGCAGCCAATATAAGTGTAAATCCTGCTAATAGAATTTTTCGTTTAGAATTTCCTATGGTAGTTTCAGTTACCATATAAGATAACGGAACAATTATATAATAGGCTACTCTATTAGCGACCTCCACGAGAGAACCTAAAAGTGTCATACTAAATCCAATAATGGTAAAGAAGATCGTGAAATAGAAATCTGGGAATAGCCTTTGTTTCTTTTTTACAAAAGCAAGTAGCATCATAGTTAATGATGCTAGGAATGCCAAGTCTACTTTATGCGTTTTATTTCCTTCAACACCAACATACATTTCATACTTTGCATCTGCAATTCCTGCTGAAATTAGAGCATTCATTATTAATTGATAAAAAGACAGCATAACAAGAGTACCTAACACTATTAAAATAAGTAAGGTTATTCGCTTGTTATGGAATCTTCTTACTAATACGACAATAGGATATAATAAGAACATGAATGCAGCAGAATGATGGAAAAGGTAACATATTATACATCCTATATAGAAGGGAACAATTTTCTTTTCAAAAATGAAAGTTGATACATAAAGTCCCATCATTACAGCCAATGATTGTCTTAACATAGACAAGGATTCATTGTAAAGATACAAGTAGAAGAATAATGGCAAGAACCACAACAAATATCGATTTTTAAGCTTCTTTGCGGTAATAAGTATAAAAAACAGCAACAAGAATTCATGTACAGCAAAGAAAACATGAATGTCCGTCGAAAAACGACTTACTATAAAGTTTACTACCAAATATCCAATTTCTATAGAAGTGTCACCATACCAACTATAAAAGGATGACCAACTTTTTGAGCTACAGGCTGCATTCCACACATCATAACCATATGTAAAAATATCTATACCGATATCAAGATCTCGCATACCTGCGATAAGTATTGGAGGTATCATAGCAATTAAAGAAAACGCTATAGAACCTTTATTGCTTTCTACCTTACTTGCAAGATAAAAAAGCATAGTGGATATTGCAAATGTTATAAGATAAATACCCATTGTAATATTTTTCTTTGATTTAGTACTAACTATTATAGATAACAGAATCTATGATCTTGACGTAACGGTCTATCCATGCATCAACATCTGTAAGTTCTTTTACACTGTTTCGAGCAGCATAAGATAAACATTTTAATAAAACCTTGTCATTATAAAGTTTAAGTATAGCCTCTTTTAGACTCTCTTTATTTGAAGGATTTATAAGAATGCCATTTACATTGTTATGTATAATTTCAGGAAGTCCTCCAATGTTAGAAGCTATTACTGGTACATTATAAGCACATGACTCGTATGCAACACCAGGAAAGGTGTCAGGCCAAAGTGAAGGCATCACACAAACATCTATTTGATTATAGAAGTCTACAGGCTTTACGTAACCAAGAAATTTTATATTCTCATCGGTTCCTGCTATGGACTTTATATAATCCATATATTCTTGATTGGTGCCTTTTCCTGCTATAAGCAAATTCGCATTTATGGTTTGCTCAATATCTTTGAATGTTTCTATTAGCCAAGATACTCCTTTTACACTTGAAATACTCCCTATATATCCCAAGGTGAAAGTTTTCATTTTATTTTTAATAGGTATGAATGGTAAGTCTTGAGCATTATGAACAAACAATCTTTTACTGTTTTTAAAATATCCGTCTGAATACATTTTGTCAACTATGTATTTGCTCACGCCAACTACGATGTCTACACTGTTGGAAGCCTTTCTGTGAGGAAGCCTCATAAGTTTACAACGGAAACATTGTTTTGTACAAGGAACGCCATTGCGGGATGCATTAGAGTTTGGACATCTAAGATATTGATCATGAAGAACTTCTATAATAGGAACTTTATTACTCTTCAAACAGTTCCACAGTGAAATGCTAAACCCTGTTATATTATGAGTTATTGCTACATCAGGTTTCACTAAGTGTATAATCTTGTCTACTTCCGATTTTATAAAAGGATTATATATATCAATACCGTGCCATAAAAGACGTGCTAACTTTGAGGGCTTATGCTCCCTTTTTAAAGCGTAAATGTTTCTATATCCAATTCTATAAACAACGATCCCATTAACTACATCCTCAATCGTGTTACGGGACATGTTAAGCGTTAAGACATAAACATCAAACCCTTTGGATTTTAAGCCCTCGGCCATGTTCTGACAAATTATTTCTGCTCCACCGCCAATATATGGAGAATATAGACCATTTGCAATTAGTACCTTCGTCATTATGTAATCTATTTATTCAAGAGTCTTTTCTTTATAACAGCAGGAACACCTGCGACCATACAATTATCAGGAACATCATGCGTAACAACACTGCCAGCTGCAATTATCACATTATTCCCAATATTACAAGGTCCCAAGATTGTAGCTCCAGTTCCAATGTAGCAATTATCGCCAATGATTATGGATGGGGGGGGCACGTCGGGAGACTTCTTCCCTAATAAGACACGGGGAAGTATAGTGCAATTCTTACCAACTACCGAACTGTAATCAGCCCATACAAAACCTGGGTGGACAAGGTTTAGACCGGGGCCAAAAACATTTTCATGAATAAATATTTGCGTCTTAACTTGTCTTTTTTCAAACTTGTGCTTTATTATTAAGTACCTTAATTTACCAAGCACAGAATTTCTATTATTACAACAATATTCAAAATATCTAAGCAATAGAATAAACTTGAATTTAGTCCATGCTCGGATATTACCCTTGAAATACTCTATAGGCATCTTCCAAATTGAATCAATTTCACCGGTATTTGCGAAATCTGCCCTTATATATTCCTTTAAATCTGTTTTGGACTTTATCATTTTATAATCATTTTCTTGCAGATATTCATAAGTCTCTGATACTGAAAAGCGCCACTGCATTTATGCACATCAACACTATCTAGGAGTCTGTCAGCATTAGAATGTTCTAAGCAATACCTTATACTCTCAGCTATCCGTTCTGGATTATGTTGATCTTCAATAAAGTCACAATCTTCAGTTCTTACTATTCCGGATGAGCCTACATGTTTACTGAAAAGTATAGAACAATGGCAGTTGAGCGCATCACCAGTGACAAGACCAAAAGATTCTACCTCCGAGTTTATTACAAAAAGAGCGTTTTTGTCAAGAAGGGAGTAGTACTCTTTCTTATCAAGTTGTCCCATATATTTACAATGCGGATAAGCTGTCAAATTTTCTCCATCAGGGTATCTCCATCCAAATATTGAGAGTGTGCAATCAAATCCTTGCTTGTTAAGCAATTCAATGGCCTTACAAACTTCACTATTATTCTTAATCTGACGATTGCCACCAGCGACTGCAACAGAATGTGTTATCTTTGTAACTCTTTTTCGTGGCTCAATATCCAAACCGTTATCCAAAAAAGATATTTTTTCTTTATATTGTGGAAAACGGTTCTTTACCCATTCAGAATATAATTCCGAAACACAAAGAATCTTATCTACGTTATCGAGTATGTATTTCTCACTTACATGCTCTATAGGCATAGCATGCAAATGATTAATATCGTCCTCGTAATCCAAGCAGCCATGCATGATGTAAATTATTGGCTTATGAAATTTACGTATGAACTTAACTACTGGCCATCGTATTATGCCTGAAATAATAAAGACATCAGTGAAGAAACTCTTGAAGAATATTTCTACTGCCAATAATTTGTTATTATTGTAGTGAGTATGCAACATTCTGCCATCGCTGTTACGAATTATTTCTTTCGTAACATTGGCAGGTCCCGCATTTTGGTCTGTTTTACCAATTAAGAAAACTTTCATTTGTTACTGATTTTAAATATTCCATTCAAATTATTTGATTTGTACACATATGCATTTTTTCCGCATCTAAATTTGAAAGAATAAATGAAATTAAAAACTTTATTCTTCTGAATATCAGTTATCTGGCGTTGTTTGCAATCCATAGCCTTACATAAATTAAGTATGACTTTGGATCTTGTATTATCTACATAAGATTTGTCAAATAACCTTAAATCTTCCAAGGAATCAAATTCATTGATAATACCTGGTTGAAACTTACGAATTTTCATCAGTGGCAACTCTTTCAGATGCTTGATGTAAACATCCTCCCAGTAGCCATGACGAGTCTCTTCATTCTTGTACTCCCCAACAAGTATCTTCTTGAAAGCATCAGAGAATTTTTTTGAGAAGAATACATGACCAATCATAAACCATGCATTGGCTCCGCCAACGGTAACATTGATAATATTATCGTCCTTGTCACAACTAATACAATACTCATCAGTCTCACCCTCAGCATATTCTGCTGAATACTGCGAGCAAGCAGGATACTCTTCAAACACATTCTCTGTAAAGTAGTTATCTGACGAGCAAATCCATGTATCACCAAGCCTGTCAATGACGCACATCAGTGTAGATGTATTATTGTAACGGGCATAATCCTGATTGTAGACAAGGCTGACTCCTAATTTATCTTTCAGATAATTGAACTTGTCAGCCATATAGCCAGTCACTATTGTAATGTCATCAACTCCAGCAGCCTTTAATTGTTTTATCTGACGTTCAATGAGGATTTCGCCTTTTACTTCAAGCAACCCCTTCGGGCGCTCCCAACACAAGGGAACGAAGCGAGAAGATGTGCCGGCCGCCATAATTATTGCATTCATTTTTCAGTCGAATTAGATTCTACAGTTTCAGTTGTGGTTGAAGTCTTCTTCTTTATCAGTGTAGCCAAAGAAACGCCACCTATAATCATCAGTGAACCAAGGACTATAGTCCATGTGAGTTGGCTGCCAATCAATATAAAGGTGAACACGACTGCCCAGAAACTATATGTAACGTTAAAGCATAGTGCTTTTGCTGCACCAATCAAGTCAATAGAAGTGTACCACATGAAGAAACTGCTCATGCCTACTAACGCTGTAAAGAAGATGAGCACCCAACAAGGCATATAGCTGAATACTGCGCGCGTCCCTTCTATCGCATTTCCATAACCGCCGAGCATCAGAGGTGCAACTATAAAAAGGTATACAGCACCGGAAGTTACTTCACGTATAAGCAAAGCCATCTGTGGGTCTACGTTTCCTTCTTTCATGCCATAACCGCAAACGACACCTTCTGTAGCCCATCCAACTGCTGCTACAAGTGCAAATAGAATTCCTTCACTAATGTTGATATTGACATCACCTGATGGGGAATAGCCAATAATGATGATACCAAGTATACAGATAATCAGTCCTATCCATCCACGTAACTGTACTTTCTCTTTCAAGATAAGAACTGCAAGAGCAGAGCCAAGCAACGGATAACATGCTGTAACTGTAGCTGCCAATGCCGGACCTCCTTTAGATATGGACATCATGTAAAATGTCATTGCCAATGGGCCGCCGAACAATGCGCCTAATGCGCAGAACATTCCGTCCCGACTGCGATACAGTCTCGGGAAGTCTTTCAACCTTCCCTTTGCACCCATTATAATCAACATCCATATAGCAGCAAACACATCATGCAGCATACTGCAAATAAATGTACCTCCAACCAAAAGGATAGGATTGTCTACAAAAGGTGCCATGGCCATAGCTATGCCAAGCATCACGGCATCCAATCCCCATGTCATTCCGGAGCCTATACCTGCTGCATAGCCTTTTCTTACTAACGCTTTACTATTTGCCTTCATCTCTCTTACTTTCCTATTTTGTTCAAATTGTCAATAGCACGGTGATAGCGCATAAGGCCATAAGTGCCAAAATCATCACCCTGAGCCTCCTTGATAACGGTCCACACAGACCAAAGATAATCCCACAATATTTGATAGATCGTTATTTTCAGTTTAGCATCTTCCGGGATTTCACCTTCAAAGTAATGTGAAAGGACATAGTCGATGTTGTCCTCGCTGAAATTACTTTCAAGGAACAATGCTGCAAAATCTGCCATCGGATCATTCATACCGGAGTATTCCCAGTCAATCAGCCACACTTTCTTATTCTCATCAACAAGGAAATTTTCCGGGACAAGATCATTATGCGTAGGGCAAATCTCTACGCCAAGATCATTCAGATAACTTTCCAACCCCATTACTCTGTCACGTACAGATTCATATCCATCATACATTTTACCATTTGCCTTACTCAACAGTTTCTCATATTTCACAATTTCATGGAATATATTGAACTCATTGGCAAATCTCACTTTCGAGTGATGCAGTTTCTTGAATATCTGTGCTACTTGTCGCATATTCTCCATACGCTGAATTGTTCCAGCATTAAGAGTCTCTGCATTATGAACGAAAGCAGTAAGTTTGACACCTGATTTGTCATTAAAATAAATGATATCAGGACTGAGTCCCATTTTACAGGCAAGCATGCTATTGAAATCCTCATTGGAACGCTCTACCATTCCTTCAGCTCCATAACCTGGTACTCGCAAGACATACTCTTCGTTGTGTGGCGAAGTAACCTTAAAGTTCTTATTGCTCATACCACCAATTTGCTCTATTTGCCAACTATCGTCAACAGTATCTCCCGGGAATATGGCACGTAAATGATGGTAGAGGTTTCCTTTGTCATACGGATTCTCTTTACGACGCAGTTTACGATAGACTACATCATGCAACAATTGAAAGCCCTTTTCATTATCAACCTCGCCCCAAATAAGATCTTTAAAGTTTATGAAAGGTCTGTCGATCTCCCTTGTACAATCCAAGAGAAGATATTCATAGTTCACGCGCTTATTTGATGCCGTTTCATAAAGCCTGCACATATCGCGGAACTTTGCAAGAGACACCTTCGTAAGTCCTATCATCTCTCCATCAACATGAAGTATCTGATGACTGTCCTTACTGATTTTTTCTATAAAACCATTCTTTGACTGAACGAACGCTTCATCACCGCTTCCGGACTCACCTGTCACAGAGAAACATGTCTCGTATTCAGTAGCGGTGAGTTGTTCTAAGACTTTCTTCTCGTAGAATGTATCACTTTCTATCAATATGAAATCTTCTTTCACATATGGTTCCGCAACTGCGAGCGAACCCATTGAAGATGTAAAAGCATAATCTTTATTATATATGAGATGTACTTTATCGCTCTTATATTTATCAAACAACTCCCGCATAAATCCTACAACAATATATATATTGTCATATTGCAGTTCACCAAGAATGGATAAAGTCCTGTCCATCAGACAAGACATGCCCCCCCCAGTTTTAAATGGTCGAAGAGGGAATGGCACTTTTGAATTGCGCTCTCTTCGTGCCGCTAATATTACAGCTGTACTCATAGTTTACTGTTAAAATAGATAGATAGTGTTACGTATGACTTATTCCGGTAAGGATTCAAGACATAAGAGGCACTTACCGGTAATCGGTAAGAACCGAATCTGAAACTTGACGAATATTTGGCAGTAATGTTTACAACATTGAAGCCATGTTCATAGTCAGTATAGAATCCTTTATTCAGTGCTGCTCCTATGGCAAGGCTGATAGTATTGTTATCGTTAAAAGAATAGTTATACCCCAATTCTGCATAGGAAGAATACGCATTCTTATCGTTCAATGGCTTCTTATCCGCACCCCAAAAGTAAGTTGACAACGTAAGCCATAGAGGAAGTCTTTCTGGTGCTATCGTCACGACTCCTTCCAGATAATGACCTGTCTTACGACTTGAAAGCTTAAAGTATTTATCTTTCTCGCCAACTGAAGACGGATAATAGTAATCATTAACGCCTGCCGTTAACCATTTGTAATTATAGGCAATGCCTAAATCAACCTCTTGGTGTGATCCATCAAACTCATATACACCCTCAGCGTATGCAGAGAAGCCTTTCTGTTCATAATTGATAATCGCAAATGTGGTTGGAGCATCACCATATTCTATGGCCCTCCAAATATATTTTGAGGTTAACTCCAATGAAATGCTAAAAGGGGTGTTGTTATTGTTTGCCGGTATACTGTCATCTGCATGCAAGGCGGTAGACAGTGTAAGCATGACAAGTAATAAAGACGCTAATCTTTTCATGGTTCAGGCTAGTGTTATTCTTTCCAGTATGCTATTTGTGGATGACCGACTTGTTCCTCCTTTGGTGGCAACTTCATATAATCACCATAGTTTTTCTGTAAACATGTGTCGTAATCATCAGGAATTAAAAACTGCTTATCTTCAAAAACATGTAATTTCCCATTTCCAAGACATTTTCTTGGCACATATGTGTCGGTTGTGTGAACCTCTGCTAAAAGTCCCACCATCTCACTCTGATCATATGGAACACGAGAAGCGACCTTACGAATAGCATTAAGAATCGCTGTTACAGGTACTGCAAAAAGGATAGCCTTGAAAAAATAGATTCCAAGATTTGTTAGAAACGTTCTCTTTTTCCACCACGTAAATTCTTTTGCAATACGAAATTTGCTTAGTAGATATGTTGTGTAAAATTGAATCTTGCCTTTTATGCCTTCGTATACACCATCGAAAGGAAAAATATCGACGAAGACCCCAAAAGATTTCTCTTTGGAGAATTCCGACTCAATTATAGTCTTTGGATTGTGAACCTTTGCAAAGTCCAAATAGTAACCTTTGCTTATGCGATCATCTAAGACCTTATAATCATCCGAGGATTGATTAAATGTTTTAATAAACGTCTCGTAATCAGGCCTTGGCATTATAATGTCGACATCATCATCCCATGGTATATAACCATTGTGGCGAATGGCTCCTATAAGTGTACCATAATATAGATAGTAACGCAAATGATGCTTATCGCAGAATTCTGCTATCCTTGACAGAATTTCTAATTGCATTACTTTAATCTCTGTAGCCGTTAATCTTTTCATTGTTTTATGAAATTAAAATGTTTTCTCAAATCTATGCACTTCTATGTTGAGCTTGCCCTTTTCCGGTAGCGGATTGCCACCGAACCAACAATAGTGTATAATCTTGGGTATCATAATCATCTTTTGTTTTAAATGTTCCTATAAACTATTAGCAATTTTATGAATTGCAGATGTACTCATTCGGGATATATCATTCTTGAATTCTTTGTATTTCTTCATCTCGAACTTGTCTCCGTTCTCCAAATCCTTGCAAAGGATGACATCGAAGTTATTAAGCGTAAACAATTTATTGGGTTGTATGCCATTCTCGCGAAGGCTATATTTTATATCATTAGCCGAATCATTGTCATTTTAGTCATATATTATCCTCCGTATACAACTCGTGACAACCACTTTTCTTGATGAAAAAGCCATCCGATAAACATACTCAGATATGCAATGGTTACGGATATTACCACTAGAAGTAACAGCTCTATGAGCCCATTGTGAGTTGTCATAGCCCAAGACTGAATAAAGCTTATGTTCGTATTAACAAGGAAGAAGTAATGGAAAATATAAACTTCCAATGAGTATCTTCCGATTAATGCAAGTTGATTCTCTAATTTTGTTTTCATATTTTCACGGGACGAGAATACATATAGCAGAAATACGAGCATGGTAACACTTGCTAACTTGTATAATCTTCCTAAATTATATCCGCAGTATTCAATTGCTCCAAAAAATGTTATAATGAATGTGACTGCTGCAACAGATGCCATTGCAGGATACCGATGAATGTAAGTAAGAAGATTGTATTTTCTTGTGAAAAATCCTAACATGAAATATGGCCACATTTCGAGACATCGGCCTATACTAAAGATATCATGATCACCAGGAATATTAAAGACTCTAATCAGCAATTTGAACACAATGTAAATTATCGATGCCAACAGAATCTCTCTTATTATTTCTTTTCTTCCACAGCAATATTTAAATAATGATAGCAGCAAATAGAATACTGCGAGAACCCATAGATACCAATACCCTCCTTTACTTCCTGATTGGAAGAATTCATTCAATGTTGATTGACGATAGAAAGTACATACAAAACCAACTACAAAGAAAGGTACTAAGAATCTTTTCCATTTTGTAAACACTTTCTTGAGATGGGGGGGGGCACTGATTACCAATCCACTCAAGAACATGAATAGTGGCATATGGAATGTATAGATAAAAGTATTAATGCCATCTTCTGGCTGACTGAAGCCAAAAATATGTCCCATCACTACAAGGATGATTGCTAATCCTTTGAGTCTGTCAATATATTGTACTCGTGTCATAATCTGTTGTTATTATTGAGTTGCTCTTCAACTTATCGTCTAATTAAAGATATAGATATATTTTCTCTTCATCTAATGCAGCACAGCACTCTATATTTCCCGAAGTCATGCTCGTTAAGGGCTTGCTCAATAGGTTTGAGTTGAGCATCAGAAGTATGCTCGGTGGGGAAGTACTGATGTTTAGCACGGCATGTGGCGGCAAAGACGTGGAGGTCGATGGAGGAGTCGTAGAGGGTGCTGATGCGGCTAAAGTTCATACGAACTTGACGGAGAAACATGTCATAGAGCGGACCGGTCATAGGTAAACCTAATTTTTGTGCGTCTTCGAGCAGTTGCAATGTTACTAGCAGACTGTCTATGACCTTTGGATTGCCATGAGATGTTGATGTGATGCCTTTGGGATTGATGCGGTACAAGTACACGTCGTCGGGAATGGTCACCATCTTATTGCACATGCTGTACAAGATGAAACAGAAGAG
>AUXO015896872.1_pt1 | contig 14070 bp, 13 predicted proteins | sample 768731 | NCBI WGS metagenome assembly AUXO01 (sample SAMN02715735, study PRJNA202380) | gut metagenome | biome: sheep rumen | host: Ovis aries | place: New Zealand: Palmerston North | reverse complement strand
TATTACTAATATAGAAGCTGCTGATGAAATATCTTTAGTATTAGAAATAAAAAAATTACTTTTAAATAATAAGTATTTGTATGTAAAAAATGAAGATAGGATTGTTTTTGATAATGATATGTATATTGATGCAAAATGGTTATTATCATATGTAGCTCTCTTATTTGATAGAACCTCTAATAATGAGGGTAAAAAGAGTATAAATGTATGTTATACAATTCCTAATCAAGACATAGAAAAATGTACGAATTTAAATAATTTAGATGATTTTTTTAGTCATTTTACTTATTATAAAATAACTGTAAGAGGTTCTGATGCAAATAAAGAAATAAAAGATAATAGTATACTTGTTATAAAAAATGCTGCTAATAATTATTTAAAACATTTAAAACAGTTTAAATATGGCTTAGAAAGCGAAGAGTCCTATCAAATATTTTATAATTTATTAAAGAATGAGTGTCATAAGCAAAAATTTATTTTAGAAGAAGAAGTAAATGTATTAAGTGAATTAGATAGTAATTATTTAGAGCGAATTAAAAGTTTTATTAATTATAATTTTTTAGAATTTAGTATTAATAAACAAACTAAAACAATTGAGAATATTATATGGCAATTAAGTAATAATTTGACTATTTTAGAACATGTTAATTCTTATTTGGATTCTGTATCACAATTGTGTTGTTTGTTGAACGAAAGAGATAATAATATTACTTATAATGATTTGAAATGGGAAAATAAATTACATGATATTCAAATACTATTAATGTTAATAGTATTAAAGTTTATGATTACATACATACATGAAGAAGATATTGACTATAGTTTGTTGGATTTTTCAAATATAAAACCTGCATATATGAATATAATTGATAATGAAGATGAATTACAAATAAAGAGAGATATTCAAAGACTAAGAGAAGAAATAAGAGATAAAAATGAAGAGTTGGATGAGTTTAAGTTTGAAAGACAAAGTCTTTCTAAAGATGAATTAAGTCAAGATGAGTATAGAAAAGAATTAGAAATGTGTGTAAGTAATATTAATAGAATAAGTATAGATATTTCTAATTTGGAAGCAGGAATAACTAATTATAAAAAGGAATTAGAGAATATTAAATTTGAGAAAAAAATTAAATATAGAGATTTAGATTCTTATAATTACAATCGTTCAATTATTAGACATATGGTTAGTTCTATTTATCATTCGGGATTTTATTTAAAAACAAATAATAATAATGATTTATTAGAAAATGTTATAATTATAGAAGATTATGTTAAAACAGACAATGCTTTTTATCTTGAGGTTTCTTTTAAAGAGTTGCTAAAGATTAGTAATCTTAAGGTTATAGAAGGAGTGGAAGAACAAAGTGATCTTCCTAAGTTAAAATAATATGAAAACATTTCAAAAAGTAATAGGAATATTAAATATAGTTTTTGGTATAGGTTTATTAATAATATTACATTTTTTTGATATACCAGATATTTTTTCTTCTATAATGTTAATGTCTCTCTTTATTGGATGGATTTTTCCTTATATAGCTTTGGTATTGTGTGGTATAGGTATATTAATTCATTCTAATTATTTGATAACTATGATATTTAATATAGTTAATGTTCTTGTAATATTTTTTATGTTATTCTTGGTTATTAAACTATATGAAACTAGATTATTGATTGTGTTAATAGAATATATAATTATGCTAGTAATGAGTATTATAAGTATTATTTATTTAATATTAGATAAAGATGAAATAATAAAAGATAATTATAAAAGGAACTATCTGGACTGATAGTTCCTTTTGTAATTATTTTATACTTTTGAATAGTTTATTTAATAATTTATTGATGATTTTTGTTTCTGCTGAGTTAACGGCTTTTTTACCAAGTTTATACATTGGATTGTTTTTCTTAGCCTTTTCTTCTTCTCTTTTCTTTTTCTCAGCTTCGCGAGCTTCTTCTTTTTTCTTTTTTTCTTCTTCTTTAGCAGCTTTTTCAGCTTCTTTTTCAGCAATGTCAGCTTCTATTTTTTCTTTTACTAATCTATTTAATTCGTTAATTTCTTCAAATGCAGATTCTCTTTCTACTGGTTCGTCGTATTTACCAATTAAATTTGAAGAATTAATAATTCTATTCCTTGAAGTTTCATCAATTACTCCCATTTTACTTTGAGGTGGGAGTATTTTGGCTTTTTCTACGATTTCAGGTTCACCATTTTCGTTTTGAAAACTTATTAATGCTTCACCAGTTCCTAAGGCTAAAATTTCATCATAAGTATTAAAAGCTTTGTTAGTTCTAAATGAATCAGCAGCTGTTTTAACAGTCTTTAATTCAGTTGGAGTATATGCTCTTAAATTGTGTTGAACTCTATTTCCTAATTGAGCTATTACTTCAGTTGGAATATCTGCAGGTGATTGGGAAATAAAGTATAAACCTATACCACGTGATCTTATTAATCTAACTACTTGAACAATTCTTTTTAAACGATAATCTGGCATGCCATTAAATAGTAAGTGAGCTTCATCAAAGAAGAAGACCATTTTAGGTTTATCTAAGTCGCCAACTTCTGGCATTTTTGTATATAGTTTAGTTAAAATCCATAATAAGAATGATGCGAATAAATCTGGGGATTCAAATAATCTAACAGCATGAAGAATATTAATAACGCCTTTGCCGCTTGCATCTAAAGTTAATAAGTCATTTATGTCTAGTTCTGGAAGGCCAAAGAATTTGTCTCCACCTTGTTTTTCTAGAGCTAATAAACATCTTTGAATAACTCCAACTGATTGAGTAGTTACGTTACCATATGATGTAGTAAATTTTTCTCTATTATCTCCAACATATTGAAGTAAAAGTCTTAAATCTTCTATTTTGTCTAATTCCCATTCGTTATCTTGAGCGATTTTAAATACTACAGTTAAAACTCCTTCTTGTGCTTCTGTTAAACCTAACATCATTGATAGTATTTCAGGCCCAACAGAATCTAAAGTGGTTCTTATTGGATGTCCATATTCTCCAAAAATATCCCAGAATCTCACTGGATAGTTTTTAAATTCAAAATTCTCAAGTTTTAATTTTTCTATTCTTGAATTTACGTTTTCGTTGGGTTCGCCAGGTAAAGCTGTACCAGCTAAGTCTCCTTTAACATCTGCCATGAAAACAGGTATTCCTGCATCTGAGAAGCTTTCTGCCATTACTTTGGAGGTGATAGTTTTACCAGAATACGTTTTCGTTGGGTTCGCCAGGTAAAGCTGTACCAGCTAAGTCTCCTTTAACATCTGCCATGAAAACAGGTATTCCTGCATCTGAGAAGCTTTCTGCCATTACTTTGGAGGTGATAGTTTTACCAGATCCACTGGCTCCTGTGATTAGGCCGTGACGATTAGCTTTGTTTAACAATATAGATAGTTCTTTGTTTTCTTTAGTTTTTCCAACTAATATTTTGTTGTTTAAGTACATAATAACACTCCTTGTTAAAGTTATTATAATATAAAATATATTGAAAAAACAAGGAATATAAATTGCATTATTTCTAAGTTTTTTTTATAATAATTATAGAATAGGTGTTATGTATGTTAAAAAGAGTAATTATTATAGTATTTGTGTTGTTTATTATTTTTATAATAGGATATTTTTATTATACGAAAGTATATATGAGTGATGCTAATATTTTGAATAGGTATTTAAATAGTAAAGGGTATAGTTGTATAGAGGAAATTTGTTCTTTAGAAAAGGATAAAGTTAAGTATAATATGAATATAGATAATAAGGATTTTTATGTAAGTAATGATAAATATAATTTAAGTATAGGTTCTAATGTTCCTAATTTAAAGCTTAAAAGTGGAAATAAAAAGTGTATTTATCAGGTAGAAGATTATAAAATAGGGGATTTTATAACAAAGGATTATTCTTATGATAAAGAATGTGAGCAATTTATTGAAGAGATTAATAATTATATTAAGGAATATGGTAATATTTTAGTTGAATCTAATGTAAACTATTAATTCTAATATGATTAATAGAGTTATTTTTGTTATAATATAGTATAGGAGATTAGGAGGTGAAGATATGTTTGCTAAAGAACTTAAAGTTGTTGAATTATTATTAAACTATTTAGATAGTCGTGGTAATTTATCTTCTTTGATAGAAGAAAACTTTGATTCTGAAGAAGAGTTTTTATCAAGTAAAATTAATTTATTTAATTTGATATCTATTAATAGCATCTTATCTTTAAATCCTAATTTTACAGATAAAGATATAGATTCTATAGTTAATAAGATTCAAATATTGTCTAATCCTAAAGGTTTAGATAATAGAATGGTATATGATAATATAATTGATTGTTTAAGAAAAGGTTTATATCTTTTTGATAAAGATAATAATGTTGTTTTAAAGAATGATAATATAAAAGTGATAGCTAATTTTAATTGGTTATATTATTTGGTATCTATTTCTAAAAAGAATACTTTTTTAAGAGTTTTATTGTTTAATAAAAACGAAGAAATGGATATTCATGATGAAAAAAGTTTACTTAACTATTTGTATCATACAAAAATGTTTTTAATTGGTTTATTAGGAAAACAAAATAAACTAAATATGGTTTATAATCATGCTGTAATTAATACAAAAGGAATGCTTTTTGGTAGAAGTAAAATAAAAACTCATAAAATAAGAGATATTTTATATCGTAATATACCTAGAGATGTTAAAACCAATATATCTAAATATGATTTTAGTAATTATTCAATGTTTGTAGAAAAAGCTAAAAGAGGCAGTTTTTATGATAAAACATTAAATGAACAAAAAAAGATGATTGAAGCATGGATATTGGAAGATGAATCTGTTAGTATAGAGGATAATATTAATCTTAGTAAATTAATAGTATTATTGGATGGAAAAAAGAGCTTTGAAGAAATATCTGAATTAGTAGATGTTAACAAGTGCTTTGCTAGTTTATTTAGAATCTGTATGTATATTTTGGCTAATATGGATGTTGATTATGGTAAGTTGTATTTTAGCAAAATTAGAATAAAAAATTATGTTGATAGTGATATGGTTGTTAATTATTCTGATTTGAAGGGAATAATAAGAGAAATCAATTCTAAAAGATATAATGAAGATGAGGAAGAGTTAAGAGATAGTATAAAAAGCAATATAGTTTCTTGTAACGAGCATAGAACTGATAAAGATGATTTTGAAATTGTTAAGTGTTATAAGAAAGTTCGATTAACAATAGATGAGTTTATAAAAAGAGAAAAAGAATTATTAGAATTGGGAAGAAAAAGAAATACTCTTCAAAATATTATTCATTATAAAAAAACTAATTCTCCAGTAGATTTAGCATTTGACAATGATAAAATATTAGAATTGTTAGAAATTGCTGATAGTGATGGAAGAATATATGTAGATTCCAAAACTGGTGATATTAATATAGATATTAATGATAAAGAAATGGGAATGAATGTTTTTAGGGCGGTTGTATCTATTGATGATTTTATATATTTTGTTGAGTCATGCAATGAAGAATTAAATTCGCACTATTCTATTCAAAAAGTTGCATAGGGGGATTTAATATGCCGATGTTAAAAAAAAGAGAAGATTTAACAGACTTTAAAGATGATCAAACTAATTTTGCTTTGGGGCTAACAGATGAGTTTGGAGATTTCTTAGTTGTAAAAGAAGAGAAAAGCTATAGTGAGATAGATAAAGAAATTGAAAAAGTAAAAAAAATGGATTTAGATGAAGAAACAAAGATAAAAGTTATTAATGAATATAATAATCTTAAGAATGCTAAAAGTCCTAAAGAGAGTGTAAAATATAAAAAAATAATAAAAAAATTGATAGAAAAAGGAATTTATTGAAATAAATTCTTTTTTTTTAAGAAAAAAAATTGTATAGTATACTTAATTTTGGGATGTGTGGTGTTTAAATATGTTAAAAAGATATGCTTCCACTATGAAAGATTTAATTTATACAAATGATTCTTTAAGAGAATTCATTATGCACGATTATGAAATGGAAGAAGATGAATGCTTTTATGCTAATGTAGAATTGTTCTTTTTAACATTTGCGTTGTTTTCAGACGATTTAGAAAATATAAATTTAAATGATTCTGTTCGTGAATTAATAGAAACTCAAAAGTATTATATAGATGGTGATAAAATAATACTTGGTGATAAAGAGATAGCGTTTGGTGTTTTAGAAATGGCTTTTGTTGAGGTTTTATCATATTATAAAAAAAAGAGAAATAGAAAAATAATTGATGTTGACGTATTTGAGAGTAAAAAACAGTCGAAAGGGAACGTTGATATATTACTTGATACTGGTTTTGGGCAATTAATTGAATTTGATATTGATAAAGTAGAAGAAGACGAAAAGTCAGCTAGGGAAGAAGCGATAAAAAAATTAAATGAATATAAAGCTTCTGGATATGAGGAAATTGATACATATTTATATGAAATTGAACATTCATTTAGAGATACTGCATATGAAGGTATTGCTATTCTATATAATAAATTGAGGGAACTTAGAGATGATAATATATTTAAAGGAGATATCCCTTTGTTATGTGCAGCAGATGTAAATCTATCGTATTATCGTAAGTTTGCATATATGTTAATGAGTTGCTATCCTATTCAAATTTTCAAACCTGCTAGAGAGTGTTTGGAGTATTTAGATTTGCGTTTTCCTAATATTCAAGCTGATGCTAATTATTATAGGTATGATGATGAATGGGAAGAATATGAAAAAATACGTAATAAAGTTTTAGAGAATATTCGTGATTGCAATATTTTTCTTCGTAGTAGAAGAGTTAGTAAAATGGAGAAAGATAATGTGAGAAAATGTGGTGAGCTCTTGATTAGAAAAAAAGAATTATTGGATTTTCAATGCTATAAACATTCTGTTGACTGTAGTGACGTTACTGAAGTTTATGATGAAAATGGTGAACCCTTTTATACTGGTGCTATGTTAAATAAACACATATTATATAATCTAGAAATTGCGTTAAGAAATGGACATGTAGATATTATAAAAAATAATGGACGAGAAGAGATGGTATTCTATGCTATTGTTGATGGAAAAGTAGATTTTATTTTAAAAGTTGGTATTAATAAGATTTTGAATATGTTTGATACAAATAATTTGATTGGATCAATAAAAACAAATGGATGGAGCATAAAAAGAACGTCAGGTGAATAGACGTTCTTTTTATATTAATGTTTTACAATTATAATCATATAAGAATTCGTTAATTGTATTTAAATTGTATATTCTTTCTTTAAAACAGAACCGAATAATTAAATTAAAAATATCATTATTAGGAAGTGAGTATTCTGCACTATTTAGTAAATCTAGTAATTCATCTTCATTTAATTCTAATGCTATAGCAAGTAGGATGATTGTCTCTTTACTAGGGTGATAATTATAATCGTTTCTTATTTTAGAAAATAATCTTCTGTCGATATTTACTTTGTTATAAACATCACTATCTTTTAAGTTTTGTCTATCAATAAAATTAAATAATGTTTTTTGAAATTTGTTATCTTCTTTATTCTGCTTAATATAATTATCCAATGATGTAGAACCTAATGCTTTTTTTTCTCTTGCTGATACTTGTAAATCATCTTTATTGTAAGTTTTTAGTTTTGCATTGCATATACAAGACTCGTCTAGATCATACATACTTTTTTCAAAGCTTATAATTAAGTTATCGTCTATGTATTTTTTTAATTTTTCTTTTATATTCATAATATTGTCTCCTTTTAGGCGACCAAAAGGCCTTCTTAACTAGTTATTATTATATCAGAAAGAGAGGAAAAAAGATGAAAAAAGAAAAAATGAAGGGAATGGACGTTGTCTTCTTGTTAGATAGAAGTGGATCTATGACAGGAATGGAAATGGATACAATAGGAGGATATAATAGTTATTTGGAAAAACAAAGATGTAATGGATATAAAACTAAAATAACAACAGTTTTATTTGATGATAAGTATGAAGTTTTAAAAATGCGTGAAGATATTCAAAATGTATCTAATATTACTAATAAAGAATACTATTGTAGAGGATGTACTGCTTTATATGATGCAATTGGTAAAACAATAAAGACAATTGAGAATAGTGTTAATAATAAGGTTTTATTTGTTATTACTACAGATGGTTTAGAAAATGCTTCTAGAGAATACAATAGAAATAGTGTTTTTAATTTAATTAAGAAACATGATGACTGGGAGTTTATTTATATTGGAGCTAATATTGATTCTTATGCTGAAGGGCATAATATTGGAATAAAAAGTAGTAATATTGCTAATTATAAAAAGACTACTGATGGTACAAAGAGGATGTTTAATGCTGTTTATGAAGCTACAAGTTGCCTTATGGATTGTGGTGAAGTTGGAACATCATGGAAAAATAAATTAGAGGATTAGTTCCTCTTTTTTATCTTTATTGACGAACAAAAGTTATCATATTATAATATTAGAGCTTGGGGAGATATTTATGGATAAGATAATTATAAAAGGCGCTCGTGAGAATAATTTAAAGAATATAGATTTAGAATTACCTAAAAATTCTTTAATAGTTATGACTGGTGTTTCTGGAAGTGGAAAAAGTAGTTTAGCTTTTGATACAATTTATGCTGAAGGGCAAAGAAGATATGTAGAAAGTTTATCTAGTTATGCTAGACAGTTTTTGGGTGGAACTAGTAAACCTGATGTTGATAGTATTGAGGGATTAAGCCCAAGTATAAGTATTGATCAAAAGAGTACAAATAATAATCCAAGAAGTACTGTTGGGACAGTTACAGAAATATATGATTATTTAAGATTATTATATGCAAGAATAGGTGTTCCTTATTGTCCTAATCATCATGAGCCAATATCTAGTCAAAGCATTGAAGAAATGACTAATAAGATTATGAATTATCCAGAAAAAACTAAAATAGAGATAATGGCTCCGATTGTAAGAGGTGAAAAAGGAGCACATCAAGAACTATTAGATGACTTGCGTAAAAAAGGATATACAAGAGTTAGAATTAATGGAGAAGTAAGGGATTTAGCTGAAGAAATCAAATTAGATAAAAATAAAAAAGACAATATAGAAGTTATTGTTGATAGAATTATGGTTAAGCCAGAAGAAAGAAGTAGAATATTTGAATCGATAGAAAATAGTTCGAAATTAGCTAATGGATTAGTGTTATTTAATGTAATAGGAGAAAAAGAATTCTTGATGAGTGAGAATTATGCTTGTATTCATTGTAATTATTCGATACCAAAATTAGAAACAAGAATGTTTTCTTTTAATTCTCCTTTCGGAGCGTGCCCAGAATGTAATGGGTTAGGCTTGAAAAAGAAAATAAGTGAAGAATTACTTATTCCAGATAAAACTAAAAGTATTCGCGAAGGAGCAATTAAGACATTAACACAAGATCAAACTATTCTCTTTACAGAAGTAGAAACGACAGCTGATTATTATGGTATAGATTTAGATATGCCAATAGGCAAAATACCAAGAGATAAATTAGATAAAATATTATTTGGATCCACTGATATCTTAGATTTTAAATATGTATCTAGAGGCGGTAATATTAGAACTAAAACGAATTATTTTGAAGGAATTATTACTAATTTAGAAAGAAGATATGTTGAAACAACAGCTACTTGGGTTAGAGATTGGATAGAAAATTTCATGTATGAGCAAAAATGTTCAGAGTGTAATGGTACAAGACTAAAAAAAGAAGTTTTAAATGTTTTTATTAATAAAAAGAATATATATGATATGACAGCAATGAGTATAAGTGATTTATATACTTTTATTAATAACCTTAAGTTAAATGTGGAAGAAAAGAAAATAAGCGAATTATTAATTAAAGAAATAGCTAATAGGTTAGAATTTTTAAATAATGTTGGTTTAGGATATATAACAATGGATAGAGCTGCTGGTACACTTTCTGGTGGAGAAGCACAACGTATTAGACTTGCTACGCAAATAGGAAGTAAATTATCGGGAGTGTTGTATGTATTAGATGAACCAAGTATTGGTTTGCATCAAAGAGATAATGAGAAGTTGATAAACTCTTTGAAAGAAATGAGAGATTTAGGTAATACTTTGATAGTGGTTGAACATGATACAGATACTATGCTTGCCGCTGATTATTTAGTTGATATAGGCCCAGGAGCTGGCAGTGAAGGTGGAAAGGTTATGGCTGCTGGAACACCAAAAGAAGTCATGAAGAATCCTAATTCGTTAACGGGTAAGTATTTAACGGGAGTAGAAAAAATAGAAATTCCGAAAAAGAGAAGAAAAGGTAATGGTAATTTCATAGAAATAAAAGGGGCTAAAGAACATAATTTAAAAAATATCAATGTTAAAATACCTTTAGGAACATTTACTTGTGTTACTGGAGTTTCGGGTAGTGGTAAATCTACTTTAGTAAATGATATTTTATTTAATGCTTTAACTAAAAAGGTTTATAAATCTAAAGTAGTGGTTGGAGCTTGTAAAGAAGTAAAGGGGATGGATAATATAGATAAGGTTGTCCATATTACACAAGATCCTATTGGTAGAACTCCTAGAAGTAATCCAGCAACATATGTAGGAGTATTTGATGATATTAGAGATGTTTTTGCAGAGATGAAAGAGTCTAAAATGCGTGGATATGGTAAAAACAGATTCTCTTTCAATGTTAAAGGTGGACGTTGCGAAGCTTGTTGGGGTGATGGTGTAAAGAAAATAGAAATGAATTTCTTGCCAGACGTTTATGTTCCTTGTGAAGTATGTCATGGTACAAGATATAATAGGGAAACATTAGATGTTAAATTTAAAGGAAAAAATATATCAGAAGTACTTAATATGCGCGTTAATGAAGCTTTAGAGTTCTTTGATAATATTCCTAAAGTAAGAAATAAGTTGCAAGTAATGATGGATGTTGGTTTATCTTATATTGAACTTGGTCAGCCAGCACCGACTTTATCAGGTGGTGAGGCTGGAAGAGTTAAGCTTGCTAAAGAATTGCAAAAAAAAGCAACTGGTAAAAGTATTTTTATATTAGATGAACCTACAACGGGTTTACATAGTGATGATATAAAGAAATTGTTAACAATTTTGCAAAGAATTGTAAATAATGGTGATACAGTTGTTGTTATAGAACATAATTTAGACGTTATAAAAGTTGCAGATTATATTATTGACCTTGGACCAGAGGGTGGACTTGGCGGAGGAACTATTGTTGCAACAGGTACTCCGGAGAAAGTAGCAAAAGTAAAAGAAAGTTATACTGGTCAATTTTTAAAGAAGATATTGTGAGGTATAAATGGAAGCTGTTTTAGATGTAGAAAAAAAATATAAAGAAAAGAAGAAAATTAAAAGATTAGAATTAGAATACGACAATACAAATTATATTATATTTAATTTAGAAGAAAAAGTAATAGATGTAAATGGTAGTATTTATATGGTTGATGTTACTGAAGAAGATATGAAAAATATAGAAGATATGATTTGGGAATATAGTGTTTTAGATGATGCAGATTATTGGCCAGATAAATTTGGCGATTCGCCACCTATGGCGACTTTATGGAGAATATCATTTTATGATGAAATGGAAGTTTATTATCATAAAAGTGGGGCTACAAAATATCCTTCTAGATTTTTAGAATTAGTAAAAAAATTGAATAGTATAGAAAAGAAAAAATAGTTTTTGTAAATGTAATTATATGTTATATTATTAGTGTATTGGAAGTGTGATAATATTATGAATAAAAATGGAAGAATAGATATTTTGCTAATAATAGGAACTTTAATAATGCTCGCTTTATCTATAGGTATTCTAGAATTAAACCATATTATTAATATTAGAGCTTTATTTGGTGGAGATGGTACGTTTATACCAATTAATTATGAAAATGAATTAATAAATGCTTGTAATTCTCTTAATCGAGAGGGCATTTATAATGAAAAAATGGCTGAAGAAGTTACCCAAAATATATATAGTCATATGAGTGCTGATAATAAGCTTTCTCTTGATGATTTTGAAAAAGAATATTGGAAAATAGTTGAAAATAAAGAATATTGTTTAAATAATAAATGTTTTTATGGAGCAAAGGGGAAGAAAAAAACACTATATACTTATGATTGTCAAAAAAAGAAATATGATGAGATTGATTTAAAGATATATTATGATGAGTTAAATAGTAAATACGAATTAGAAGTTGCGTGTACTTTAATGAATAATAATGGCTTTTATAAAAATGCAGATGAGACTATAAGTTGTAGTAATTATACTTGTAGATGGAGTCGTAATGGACGACTATATTATAAAAATTGTAAAGATAAATAGATGATTTTTATCATCTTTTCTTTTTGTGTTATAATATCTTTGCTTATGAAGGAGAGATTTTATGAATCCTGTAATGTTTAGCTTTGGGAAGATAGAGTTTAGATGGTATTCTTTCTTTATTTTGATAGCGGTTATTGTTGGTTTTTGTTTAGCTCTTAGAGAAGGTAAAAAGAGAAAAATAGATTCTGATATTATATTTGATATGGGCTTTTATACAGTAATATTTGGAATACTTGGGGCTAGGATATATTATGTGTTATTTAATTTAAAAATATATCAATATGATTTTTTGGAGATATTTAGGCTTTGGAATGGTGGTTTAGCTATTCATGGCGGTATACTTTTTGGTTTGTTAACGATATTTGTTTATGCCAAAATAAAGAGAATAAAGATGTTTGAATTGACGGATATAGTTGCACCTTCATTAATAATTGGTCAGGCAATAGGTAGATGGGGTAATTTCTTTAATAGTGAAGCTCATGGACCAGTAACTACATTTTCTAATTTAAAAAGATTAAATATTATTCCCGACTTTGTTATAAAAGGCATGAAAATAAATGGTGTTTATTACCATCCAACTTTCTATTATGAATTTCTATGGTGTATATTGGGATTTATAATTCTTATATTAGTAAGAAAGTATTATAAGAAGTATAAAAATGGACAACTAACATGTTTATATCTTATGTGGTATTCTCTTGGAAGGTTCTTTATTGAATCTTTAAGAACTGATTCGTTATTATTCTTTGGTTTAAAAATTGCTCAAATTATTTCAATTATATTATTTGTTTTAAGTTTAGTATTATATATTGTAATAACGGCAAAAAGTGAAGAAATACATGATAATAGTATAAAAGAAAAAAAGAATACTAAAGCAAAAGATATAAAAAAGATAAAAAGTAAAAATAAAAAGAAAAAAAACAAGTTCTAAATTGAACTTGCTTTTTTTGATATTTATGATAAATTAGCTATGGGTGGTAATTATGTATGGGCCATTGGTTTGTGCATATATGGGTGATACTATATATGAAATGTATGTTAGAGAGTATTTAATTAAGCAAGGAATAACGAAAGTTGGGGAATTACAACAAGGTAGTTTAGAGTACGTAAGTGCTAAAAGTCAGAGAAAGCATTTGGAAAGATTGTTAAATGATAACATTTTAACAAGTGAAGAATTAGAAATTGTAAAATGGGGAAGAAATGCTAAAGGAACTAAGAGTAAAAGTGCAGATATAATTACTTATAGATTAGCTACTGGATTGGAAGCTTTGATAGGTAAGTTACATTTTGAAAATAAAGATAATAGAATTAAAGAAATAATGGAATATATTTTAGGAGAATGATATGAAAGTATATGGTAAAAATGTATTTAATGAGTTAAAAGAAAATGTTGGTGCAATAAGAAAAGTTTATTTAGCAAAAAGTTTTAATGATAAAGAAATAATTAATTTTATAAAAGAAAATAAGATTAGTTATACTACAACTGATAATAAAGTAATGGATAAAATGGTTGATGGAAAGCACCAAGGAATAATAGTTGTAATAAATGATTATGATTATGTTGATTATAAAACTTTGTATTCTGATAAAATAGTGGTAGTATTAGATCATTTAGAAGATCCTCATAATTTTGGGGCGATTATACGTACTTGTGAAGCGGCTGGTATTCATTCAATTGTTATACCTAAAGATAGAGGCGTGTCTGTAAATTCAACGGTTATGAAAACTAGTGCTGGAGCATTAGA
>AUXO015815293.1_pt1 | contig 14071 bp, 10 predicted proteins | sample 768731 | NCBI WGS metagenome assembly AUXO01 (sample SAMN02715735, study PRJNA202380) | gut metagenome | biome: sheep rumen | host: Ovis aries | place: New Zealand: Palmerston North | reverse complement strand
ACAGAGTCAAGCAAGAAAGGTGTTTTTTCCTTCCGGGAGATGAGTTTAAGGAGTGTTTCTGTGTTATAAAACAGATGATACCAGGATGTGAAGAAATGCCGGAAGTGCTGATGACATCGGAGGATTATAAAAGATTGTAAGTGTAAAAAGCAGGTGTTTTTGTGGCTGAGAGTAGCCGGCTTAAATAGCATAGCTTGAAGAAGTTATGGAGGTTATAATATGCAGATTAAAACTGAATAAGGTAAAGTGAAATAGTTCACTATTTGTTATTGCGATATTATTATAGTTATACTTTTGGAGTAAACCGTATAAAGCATAATGCTAGAGTTGTACATGCAGACGTAAATATAGTTGCTGGAAAATAGACATCAATTAGAGAGAGGCATTATGCCTCTTTTTTTTGAGTCAGGGATTCTACTTTATGTAAATATTTAAGCCTGCCAGAAGGAGGCGGCCATGTTAATGGCAGAGCGAGGATAAAGTCTTTAGGTTATCAACAAGTATTGATAGTTTTTGCATATGCTGATAATATAAGTAAGTAAATTTACTTATATCGATTGGTGAAATTATGAGTTTTGGGATATATTTTAGAGATTTGAGAGTTAAAAAGGGATTCACTCAAGCGCAGATAGCACATGTAATCGGTAAAACGAGAATGCTTGTCAGCGGAGTGGAGACGGAGAAGAATGGTGCGTTTTCGGAAAGCGATTTAGAAAAAATAGCAGTTGCATTGCGCCTGGATGATGAGGAAAAAAAGGAGCTTTTGTACCAGGCAGCATTTTCCAGAAATAGGATTCCTGCTGATTATATGACATATCTTACCAACCATAAGAATGCGTTTCTGTTATTGGGAGTAATGGAGCGTAATCAGATGGATAACGAATTAGTTCAAAAGCTATTAGAATATGCGGAGGAATTAAATAATGCTGAAAACGGTTGATTTATTCGCAGGAGCAGGCGGACTCAGCTGCGGTTTTGAAGCCACTAATCAGTTCCAGATAGTTGCTGCCGCAGAAAACAACCCATCTGCTAGAAAAACTTATGCCAAGAATCATAAGAACGTTGGTGAGATTCTGATGATTCCAGACGTTAGAGGATATGATTTTCAATCGCTGAATGATAGATTTGGCGAAATAGATGTTGTAATAGGCGGACCGCCCTGTCAAGGTTTTTCAAATGCCAATCGCCAAAAGAATCATATAATTAGCATGAACAACTCTCTTGTAAAAGAATACTTTAGAGCAGTGAAGGAAATCAGACCCAAGGCATTCGTTATGGAAAATGTGAGCATGCTTTCGTCCGACACTCATAGATTCTATGATTCATATTTTGACCACGATGAAGTTACTGTGCTGGGGATTAAGATGAGAGAAGATGAGCTGGTCATATTAGATCAGAATTACGACGGAGTCAACTGTCTGGAAGCATTAAGCGGAATAAACTCTCAGCATTATAGGATACCGGATAGACTGTTCCAGTTACTGAATGTACTTTACAAAGACAGAAAGAGCAGAGAAGATAGACTAAATAAATTTATAGAAAAGAACGGAAAGACACTCCTTCGCGAGATTGATTTGTACCTGAAGAAAGATAACTACGATTATGAAATCCTTCATCATATTCAAGATTACCTCTATGATGAGGATTTACATAATTGCTTTGAAGATCTCGGAGATTTCATCAAATTCCAGAAAAGCTTCTGCTTGAAAGATGAACTAGATGATAACAAAATAATCTATGAGATAGAACAGGTTCAAGAAAGTGGGAGAATTACTGCAAGGGTACACTCTTATCCAGTGATAGAATATGTAAACACAATTCTAGGAGACGAGTATATCACGAAGAGTGGGATAATAAGTGCCCTTTGGTTTGGAGTTCCTCAGGACAGAAAGAGGTTTATTATGATGGGGGTCAGGGCTGATGTAATGAAGGGCACTGAGATAAAGCTTCCAGATGGTTCTGGAGCGTTGCCGAATGAGGTGACAGTAGGAGAAGCCATCATGGATTTAGTGCATTATCCTGTCCACTCTGAAAAGGGATACAGTGAGACAATTCCATACATTGAACAGAAAGATATTTCGACTTACGCAGCCAAGATGCGAGAGAAATCACGTGGAGTGAGCAATGCGGTTGTTCCAGGAACTCGTAGCACGGCCCTAAAACGGTTTGCCGCTTTGAAAGAAGGAGAGAATTTTCACAAGCTCACTAATGATTTAAAAGGTAATTATGCGGATCCCCGGAGAACTCAGAATACGATATACTTACGGCTGGACAGCAGTAGACCATGCGGAACGGTTGTAAATGTTCGGAAGTCTATGTGGATACATCCAACACTTGACAGGGCAATAAGTGTGCGTGAGGCCGCAAGGCTCCAATCTTTTCCAGATAGATTTATATTTGAAGGTACAAAAGACTCTATGTATCAACAGATTGGAAATGCAGTACCGCCTTTGATGGCTAAGGGAATTGCTGAAACACTGTTAAAATATTTGTAGAATAAAATAAAAATAATTTTAGAATATGCAGCGAAGGTTAAAGAAATAGCCGGCGCTGCATTTCTTATGATAATGGGTAATCAAGCATTGTATATAAAATATATTAAATATACTAATTTTATAACGAGAATAGGCTGTTTAAATTATATATAATGGTAGAATATATAAAATAGATGTAGCATATGAAAAATAAATGCATAATATTTGACGAATACATTCACCTCTGATATCATGTTGGTATGATGGATTAGCAACGGATAATATTCAGGAGGTGTAAATGTGAAAAGCAAAGAAAGCAGGCGCGAAAAGTTCGTAAGGATAGCAGAGGCAAGAACAAACAAGATTATTAATATGATCCAGCTTCTTGGGAATTGTTCAAATCTAAGCCAATATGAGTATACACAGAAAGATGTAGATAAGATATTTAAGGCAATTCAGGTAGAATTAGATGAATCAAAGAAGAGGTTCAGCAGACAGGACAGTCAGAAAGGGACAAAATTTACACTGGATTAAGGGAGGCTTTACATGTCAGGTTCATGGAATAATAAGTATAAATGGTGTTTCAGTCCTTTGGGAACGGGAGATAAAGTTGGTGTTAATAATGCTGGGATTGGGATATTTAAAAAACAGCCGTACATTGGCCTGGCAAAGGAGATTTTGCAGAATGTCATTGATGCTAAGGATAAAGATGTTGACGGACCGGCGAGAGCCGTTTTTGAAGTTATATCTATTCCCAAAGAACAGCTTCCGGGCCCAGAGAGGCTCTCGTATGTCATTAAGCAGTGTTATGAATATTATCACGAAGGTGATGATGGCGTAAAAATGGGCCTTTTAAAACGAGCAGCAGAAGTGTTACTGGATGGTGATGGCCTTGTTCCTGTACTTAAGATAAGCGATTACCATACAGTGGGACTCACTGGAGCAAAAAAAGAAAAGGGGAGCAACTGGACTGGACTGGTCCGCGAAATCAGCGCGACAAACAAAGGTAATGGAAAAAGCGGTTCATTTGGTGTCGGGAAATTTGCTCCTTTCAATTTTTCCGATATTCGAACCATCATATACTCCACATATAACAAAGATGGAGAAATGGCATTGCAGGGAAAAACTATTCTCACCACTTTTCGGGATAAAGACGGAAAGCTCAAACAAAATGTCGGTCTCTTTGGGTTGGTGGAAGAGGAGGACTGCAAAGCTGTATATAATGTAGAGGATGCACCTGAGGTGTTCCGTAGATCGGAATGCGGAACAGATGTATTTGTAATTGGCTTTCGGAAAGACCCGGAATGGATGCATCAAGTTGCGGTTAGCGTTCTGGAATATTTCTTCTATACGATTTATATCGGTAACCTAGAAGTCTCCATTGTTGATGGTGATAAATGTATTGACATCAATAAGGCGAATCTGTCCAATCTGATTAATAAATATGCAGACTACTGCCACCGGAATGAAATTGAGTTTAGTGTGCCAGTATTCTGGGGGATTCTTAATGATAAAACGGGACGGACAAAACATTATCAAGAAGTGTTCGATAACAAAGGGGAGGTCGAGCTTTATCTGCTAGTTGATCCGGATTTGTCGGAGAAACGCATATTAGAGATGCGGAAGGCAGGGATGAAGATAACTGAAGATACTGCGTTCAGAATAGGGGCCTACTTTCATGGTATTTTTATCGCGACAGGGAATGGTAGCAAATCTGACGAACCAAGAGACAATATCAATAGCTTCTTACGTAAATGCGAGAATCAAGCACATGATACATGGAGCAAGGATGAATATGAGGATCATAAAAAAGAAGCGGACAGAGTGATAAAAGGGATTCATTCATGGATTCTTGAAAAGATAAAGGAAGAAATGCCTGAAGTAGAGCAGGACGAAACAGAAGGATATGGTTTAAGCGATCTTTTGCCAAATCAGGAAAGCGACGGAAAAAATGACACTGAAGAGAGAGCGTACATCTCATTTGAACCACTTCCGGTAGAAATTACACAGTCATTTTCAAAGAAGCCAAAAAAGAAAGCATCCGATGTCAGTTTAGTAACAGATAATCCTGATGATCAGAAACCCAGAGAAGTTGTAATTCCAGGTGAAGATGGCGAAGAACAGCTCCCGGCCGGGGGGACAGATAAGATACCGAAACCACCAGTACCACCGTTACCAGGACCATTCCCGGGTCCATTTCCAGGTCCAGAACCTCATCCAGAACCTCATCCGTTCCCGGAGGGTCCAGAGACTGTTCCGGCGACGGAACAGGAAGGAGGATTGAAAGATAGGGGAAAAACTACACTGCGTAGCCTGCGTATTTCTAGTATAAGGACGCCTTATAATGGTGCCAAAGATGAGTTTCGTATTTCATTTATTCCAGAAAAGACAGCCGAGGAAGTTTATATAAAGCTGAGGATTGGCGCGGATGACGAAGATAAGCGTCAGGCGGAGATACAGTCTGCCTCATTGAGAGAAGAACAACTTGAACTGCGGCAAGGTTTTATTCTGATTCCGCATGTTGAAAAAGGCAGGAAAATTGTTTTTACTGTCAAGCTACTGAATATAAAAAGGTGTCAGCTGGAGGTGACCGCGTATGCTGAATAGCTCCATGAATTATCCTTATCCCGTTCTTCGAGGAGAAAAAACAGATTATAAGAACAGTATTTTTGTTGCACAGCTGTCCAAGAAGGATTTAAAAGATGGCTACATGATTAAAGCCATATATAGCGTATCAAACCCAGAAATCCAGGGACTCATTGATGATGGAAAAGCTGCGTTTGCTCTTCAAATCCAATGCGTGTCGACCTGGTTCAGGAAACTTGAAATCAGCAGTACATCAATACAGGAATTTAAATTGCCCTCTAACATGGTTCATGATCGTGTAGATCTGTGCCCGTGTATCATTGCATTAGAAGAAATTGCGGACTTTAATAATTCGGATTTCTCTGAAGATTTTGAAGGAATAGTCTACAGTATCAATCCTGGTGAAGTGCTGGCTATTGGAGAGCGCCAAAAGTTCGATGCCATATATAAAGATGATATTATCAAGAAGGGAGATCCGATTGTACATTTTATCAATGACGAACAGGCTTCAGTCATGTATTGTGAATATGACTTTGACACGATTCGGATTCATCTGCCGAAACAGCAGAATGCTAAATATAACTATATAGGAACATATGAAGGATGGAAGGTTCCTGTACTGAATGCAATTTATGTCATCCCTGCGATTTCCATGGGGATTGAGGAAATATACAAGGATACTTGTCTTGGCGGAGATGGAACGATGGAACGATGGTCCTGGTATAAAACATTAAAAGTCATGATTCAGAGAAAAGCAAAAGATGTAGATAGTGTTTATCGGAAGATGTTGTCTGATCCTATAAAGACAGCACAGATGCTTATGGATGACAATTCTGCCCAGGCACTTGATATTCTTGCCAAAGCGGTCAAGCCAGTCGTAATGGAGGGACAGACATGATATTGAACTTTATGAAAAACGCGGCCCTTGATATGCTTGATGCGGATATTCCTAACAATATCTCAAGGTATAATTCCCCAGAAAAATGGTTAGATGCGTATTTTGAAGAAAAAAATGTTGGAAAGTATGCTTTCAGTACAGGTATCGCAGTCCCGGATGTCAGCCTTATTGTTGGTGATTCGAGTACAGATTTTGAAAATTCCAAAATTCTTTATGAAGCTTTCAAGGGCAGTCTGAGCCCCGTTCAGGCAAGTGACTTGAGACTTTGGGCGTATCTTGCTCATGATACATACTGGGATTATATGCGAAAGAGATGGGCAATTGATAGCGTTTCTGATGACGATGATGAAGATGCTGGGATGAATAAATCTATAGCAAGAATCGGTTCAAGGTATTTTTTTAAAGCATCTAAAGGTAAGGCATTTGTCCGGCAGGGTATCGCAAGATTGTACTGGGGGGCTTATCTTACCTACGATGAAACAAATGCTGAGAATCCGTATGAGATTACAGAGTATTTTTTCAGTAAACAGGATATCTTTTCAGTATCAACAGAACATGCTCTCGCAAGGAATAAGGCACTGTTAATAGGCGCACTTAAGGCTCTAAAAAGCTTCGGCGATTTGAAACGGAGAGACATTAGAAAGTTCTTCATAAAGTTGAATCAGGCAGGCGGTATTGTCGTGTTCGATTCTCTAACTATTGACTCTGCTTATTCGCTGGCGCAGAAAATACTGTCTGAAGTGATATCAGAAAACGATAAAGAAGAAGGAATGGATTTGGAAAGTAATGTAGCACCAGATACCAAGAATGTATCTTCAGTTCCGAACGGAGATAAATTGGTTGGGGAATATTCTCCTGAAGCAAAGCAGGAACAGTGTGTTCAACCAAATAGCCGGATTATTGCCGAAAATGTAAAAACGGGCGCTAAAATGCCGATTGCTGTAAAGCAGCATAAGATTCAGACTAAACCGGATTTGGTGGGTTTAAAAGTTGGTGATATTTTTAAAATAAGGAAGAATGTCTGGAAGATTCTGAAGATAAGCTGATGAATGGTCTTTTAGAGTCAGTGGAGGAATGAGAGTGGATAATCTTACACCTGCGCAGAGAAAACGGAATATGCAAAACATCAAATCGAAGGACACAGCAATAGAACTGATTCTTCGAAAGGAAATGTGGAGGCGTGGGTATCGGTATAGAAAAAACTACAAGAAGCTTCCTGGAAAACCCGACATTGCATTAACAAAGTATAAAATAGCGATTTTTTGTGATGGGGAGTTTTTTCATGGAAAAGACTGGGAAGTTTTAAAACCAAAGTTGGAAAAGAGTAGTAATGGTGAATACTGGGTTAAGAAGATTTCCCACAACATTAAACGTGACGATGCAATTGATAAAATTTTGTTATCCATGGGATGGACTGTTATTAGATTCTGGGGAAATGATATAAAAAAAGATATCGGTGGCTGTATTAGAGTTATTGAAGAGACTATCTTCGATCAGATGCTGATGAAGGGGGATGAAATTGAGTTTCAAACAAGACTTACTGGAAATTAGCGGAGAAAATTGAGGATGGGATTGACTAGACGATTAATATAAGATTGAGTGGTATTAGCAGTATATTTTATTCAAGTGCAGAATGCTCCTCTTGGGGGGGTATCCTTAAAGGGGAGGGCTACAGCTGAGGGGAGGAGAGTATACGAGTATACCCCTCCCTCGAGCTGTAGCTCTCCCCATGAGAGTGTATCACTCAAAAAAAAGGGATAGCCGACTACCCTAAAAATCTCCTTAAATACTCTCTAAGCTTTTCATCTATTGCAAAGACATATGTACCATTAATGCCGCGTGTCATGAGGGTGATATAGATGTTTAAGACATATTGGCGCATCTTGTCATCGCCTTTGCTCTTTGTTCGCATGTCGCTTAGTTCGTGTTTATTGATTTTGATACATTTTGCGTCATCGTCAAAGTATACTTCTTTACCAAAAATCACACCTGCATAGTTAAGATCAAATCCTTGAATTTTGTGAATGCTAAATATTGCATTAGTATCACAGTCGTTTTTTCCTGATGCCCAGTGGTATTTATTGCCCTCAATTATTATATCTTCCTTACTGGTCCATCCTGGACCGGTAACAACCTTACACAAACTGTAGGTAAGGTTTTTTCTTTGAATCATGGAAAACAAATCTTCGACATTATCAAATACCTTAAGCTCATAGTTCGGTATTTTTTTATAATCGGCAAAGTTGAGATTTTTCTCCTCGATTACGCTTCTTATGTACTCATAGTATCCGTTCCCTCCCTTACACCTCATTTGTGAAAAAAGTTCTATGCTCTTATATAGATGCGGCTTGCAAATACTGTTGAAGCGATCACGACCGATATCTGTGACGCGAATGGTTTGAAATTCGTCATAAAACAGCACCTGTAAACGACTGCTTTTAATAATCCAGTCTAGTTGAGTTAAATCATCTTCTGATTCCGTATAATTATCTCCCATTAATTGTTTGTTGATTGAGTCAAAGCGTTTAACTATTCCTCCGGGCAAATTCTTCCTTTTATAGAGTCTATGTGCCTCATCTACAACAAGAATATCAAACCAGTTGTTTACAACCTCTTCCGGGCCAAGAACCATTGAAGATGAAAGTCCTTCTACAGAATTAAAAATAGTTTTCATTGTTGTTCTTAGCTCTCTCATAGGAACAACAAACCCGATTCTCTTTATCCCGTCAAGTCCTTTGCATATTGTCTGGACAAGTAATGCATCTATAGAGTCGTCAATCGCATCCCATACCTTTTTGCCATTATTTATATCTGCCAAAAGTTTTATCAGGTAGACCGCTAAGATTGTTTTACCCGTTCCCGCGCCACCGACTACAGTGATGAGGGATTTTATAGTTGCATCATTGATTTGGCTTAGTCGGTTAAGTATTTCATATGCTGCTTTCTGCTGTTCAGTATTAAGTGTCTTATATGGAGAGTATTTAAATAGTTCAGAGTTTTCAATATCTACTAATGATTTCTGAACAATTTCTCTCTTTAGAAGTTCAGACCATATTTCTTTAAAGTCATCAACATACGCTTCTTTATAAAAGTAGTTGTGATCAACGACTCCGGCATTGCCGTTTTTTAATTCCTTTGTTCCGTCAGCGCTTATATATTTTATAAGAAAAGATTCTAAATCTAAAATGACAGATTTATTAAATGTTTTGTTGCTGATTAAACAGATCTGTGTAAAACATGAAAACTCTGGTTCTTGTAAGTGCTGTACGGTCCGTCTGACAGCATCAAGCGTTTCTCCAACATAGGCTAGTGTATCATTATATACAATATAGACTATGGGCCAGTTAGTTCCAAAGCCCCATTCAGATATATGCTTTATGCTTTTTGCATTGTATGGATAGTTAACAATTGACGACATGACTATATAAACCTGTGCCTATACACTTTGATTTATTATGGTTTGCTAGTAATTTATCCCTATTATACATCTACAACTGCGAAGGAGGACAGTAAAGCGGATAAAAATAAACAAGGATGGATATTAATAATAAAAACATTATCGTGCAGATATAACAACCTAATAAGCTCGTGATGATAAAAAAAGCTAACAGTAAATATGAAAACCGAAAGAGATGACATGAAGGAGTAACGCAAGTTTAGTGCCCTTTGGTCATTAAAAAGGCCTAAAGATTTTAGGCCTTCAGTTGGTTCTGTAATATTTTTTAGACGCATGGTATCATTAAAAACGAGAACTATAAGGGCTTTTTACGAAGTCAGATGTTTATGATTTCTGAGGACACGATGAAAAGAATCGATATTAAAAATGTTTCCGAATTAAATTATGAAGTCTGTGTATGGGTGATGAGGAATCGGGCAGATAACGTCTCGATCCATTGCTTATCTGATAAGATCATAGGGAGTTTGGAAATCTATATGACAGAGATTGGGATTCCGTGGTGTGTAAAAGAGTCTCAGTCTACCGGAATAATGATCTGTCAAGACTATAGTGACATAGATGATGAGGGTTACCATATCATCATTACTGATTCTATCGATGATTGTAGTCATTTAAAAATGATGAGTAATATCATTGTGCTTCTCCTTCGTGATATCACAAAAGAGGAGATAGACAGCCTTGCACACACCCCGGATACATTCGATATCGATACGGTTCCGATACATCTTCAAAATGAGGAGATCCGCAAGATGTTTCTTAGATCGTTCATCATCGTGCAAGATGAACTGGATATCATCTCGCCATGGATGAATTTCAGAGTGGTGAACGAAGCATTGATAAATCTGATGGAAGTAGCGTTGCGGAGAGGTGTAAAGATACGGATCATTTATGGTCTCTTGCCAAATGTTGATGAATATGATCGGGCAAGAAGTGACCGTTCAGATATGGTCGCTAGGAGATTAAAGGAGCGACTTGCGGTATATGGAGATGCGTTTCGTGTGACAAGAGACAATATCCATTACAAACTCGTCTTGTGTGATGAAAAATTCAAGCTGGAAGGCGGATATAATTATCTGTCTTTTACCGGAGACTATACTGATCCAAATACAAGGCGCGAGGGATCACCGTTTGGACGTGACGTGGCGGAAATCCGCTTTTTAAGGAAGGAATATTTCTCAAATGATACTGTGGAATGATATACCCGTTAAGCATTCTATATTGATGGCGGGCGAAGCTATTGATATAGGCATGATTGAAACATTTTTAAAAGACGGTATCAAAGTCATCTGGTTTGGCACAGATCATGATAGGGATTCTTTAAAACAGCATTTTGGTGATTATATTAAATACAATTTTTTAAACATATATGATAATACGGATGATGTGAGACTTGTCCTTATCGATGGTAATGATAATAGCAGATATCACAAAGAGCTTGTGTTGCTTGAAACGGGTGATCAACGGTTTAATCTGCATCAATATGAGATAGAACATGATGGGGATGCTCCGCTTGTCATAGTGCAGGCTGGTGCTGGCAGCGGAAAGACATTTGTTATGAACAACCGTCTTTTATACCTGATCCATACCAGAGAAGATTTTCATCTGAGAGATGTTGTGATGATGACGTTTACAAATGAAGCTACGAACAGTATGCGCAGAAAACTGATCGAACTTCTTAATACTAAACTACTAGTCACTGGAAACATCAGGTACTTAAAATGGATAGAAGAAGTACCGCAGATCCATATCAGTACGATTCATTCGTTTCTGTACAAGATCATCAAAGAGGTGGGTCCGATCCTTGGATATGGCACAAATCTCCGCATGACGAGTATGATCATGGAAAAACGCCGTATCCTGAGGGACATAATGGATCATCGTTATGGAGATAGTTCAAGACCTGTAGATAGCGTTCTCGGATCATCGCTGTACGACCTTGAAAAGCTGGCATCTCAGTTTTGGAAGAAGATCGAAAACAATGGGTTATCAGAATATGAAGTGTTTTCCATGGATTGGGGAAGCGCCCGACCGGATAAGGCACAAAAGATTCAGGATACATTAAAGCAGATATTTGAAGAAGTCGAAGAACGGTATAACATCATCAAATTAGAAAATAATGCTATTTCTATGAGCGATATCATTCATGAGTTTAGCCGTGTCGTAAATGATGATAGAGTCAAAGAGTATATAACAAGTCATTATAGATATTTATTCTGCGATGAGTTTCAGGATAGTGATGATGTACAGATAAAGACGATCGTTGTACTGGATAAGATCTATGATGGTAATCTATTTGTCGTCGGTGATATAAAGCAGAGCATATACCGCTTCCGCGGTGCGACTGATTCTGCGTTTGAGCGATTAAAGACAAATGTAGTAGAAACATTTGGCAGAGATCATATCGGTAAGCCGTACTCGTTATCAAAGAACTATCGTACCTCTAAGGATATACTAAATGAGGTTGATATGATATTTAGAAGTTGGGCCGATAGAGGTTATATCCAATATAAATATACTGGAGAATACAATGATGTCCTTACACCACAGGAAGATGAGCCCGGTATATATAAGCAGATCAAAATCTTTCGAAAATCTGAGCTGGAAGATAAATTCATAGCTCTACTTGATAGGTTGTCAGAGGAACCGGCCACCTCTGAACCGCACACGACAATGGTATTGACACGCAACAACTGGCAACTGCAAAAGGTGAAAGAATGGTGTGAAAATGCAGGAAAAGCTTGCCTTATCCGAGAGCGCGGAGCGTTTTTCAAATCACCAGCAGTACGTGAGTTCTTTGCCTTGGTGTCGGCATTCCAGTTTTCTTATGAACCGATGTATCTTTATAATCTTCTGCAGACATCATACTGTTATAAGAACATCGACCTAGGGGAGTTGTCTGCCCTTCATGGCACACAGCATAAACTGACAACCTATTTTATCGGGATTATCCAAAAAAAGATGCAATGGGAAGGCCTGTTAGATGCATTTCGTAATAGGCCTGTCATGTCTGTACTGTGTGAGTTGATATCAGAGATAAGGCCTTCCATAGTATATGGGGCGATACAGAAGAAGAAATATGCGGTTCGTGGATACAGCATCGAAGAAGGAACAAAACAGGCGGTCCTTGACGCAAAGCAATATGAAGCAGACCTTCAAAAGCTGATGCAGATGCTGTCAGAGGAGTTCGCTGACGAGTTTTCTTCCTTAAGTGATATAATTGATTACCTGCAGATCAAGATAAACACTGACACAGAAGAGGAGCATGCTGAAATACCGAACGCGGATAAAACAGATTGCATCCAGGGATCTACAGTTCATGGTGCAAAAGGACTGGAGTTTTATAATGTGATCATTCCGTTTACTACCGATCCTTTTGTAAAGAATGGTCGATCAGAAATACTGATGGATAAGGAAAAACAAAGTGTCGGCTGGCAGTATAAGAAAAATGATAGTGATGAAGGGCTTCATAATGAGCTGTATGAGAGGCTACGGGAAAAAGAAGCCCTTGATGTTGTTAGAGATGAGACAAGGTTGTTATATGTAGCTATGACTCGGCCTATCGGAGGATTATACTGCTTCACTTGGTGGAAGCGGAATCCGGGGATTGCAAACACGTGGTCAGACCTGTTGCCTGAGGAGAAAGATGATGCGGACTATCTATGATTATAAAGACTTAAGGCGTCTGGAAGAATCTTTAATAGCGCGAGAATTAGAAAACGGGGTCATCATCACTGCAACTTCTTCTCTTTTAAGCTCGATACGTGACTACTATCCGCAATATACGGTCGTAGATGTCCATGAAATAGTCAATGTGCTTATTCCGGAATGGGATGAGAGCACCAAAGACCTTCGCAATTACATAGCTCTGCGGAACTCCATGGATGATTATATCTCAGAACAGGAGAGTGACAGAAAACTGTTTTTGAGCATGCAGCGGAGTGCATCGGATATCTGGAATGCGATATTGCTGCTGGTCGAAGCAGATGTTTATCCTCAGGATATCCCGGATGATGCGACGACCCCGCTCGTGCATTTTAAGAACATCTGGAAACAGCTGGAGATAGAAAACAGCACTCTGATGAACCTGAGGGCACAGTTTGCTTATCGCCTGTCCGATGGTGAGCACGTAAGAAAAAGCATCGAAGACTATATTGCCAAAAATACGGATAAACAAATCACATTGGAAGAAAAGACCATATACTTTTTGGGCTTTTATTTCATCACGCCCATCCAGGCAAGGGTCATTGATGTGATTCAAAACTCTGGGATAACAACTGCATACTTAAACTGCCGTGATGCAGCTTATGAATATATAGGTGAGATATGGGAGAAGACATATCCTCAGGAGTATCTTTCTGGCAGTGTGATTGATATACAGCCGGAAATAAGACTAAAAAATGTGTTTGGGGATATCTTAAATGGGCATCGAACATCCTTTGAGGTCGATATCAAGAGATATGCTTCTAACCTTGAATTTGCCAGTGCGATAAAAGAACCGATCCGAAAAGGGGCGGAGATATATACCCCAGACCTTAAAAACTGTGAGGAGATCCTCAAAGAATATTATCCGGAGTTGTTCGAACGAAAGCACCTTCTCGCATTTCCTGTTGGCCAGTATATCTATTACCTGCATATGATGTGGAATACGATACACGA
>AUXO018717725.1_pt1 | contig 14072 bp, 4 predicted proteins | sample 768731 | NCBI WGS metagenome assembly AUXO01 (sample SAMN02715735, study PRJNA202380) | gut metagenome | biome: sheep rumen | host: Ovis aries | place: New Zealand: Palmerston North | reverse complement strand
AAAAAATAAGAAATATAGATAATAAAAAAGAGGTCATTTGACCTCTTTTATTTTTATCTAATTAATTTATTATGCTGCTTCTGAAGCTAATTCTAAGAAATATGGAACATATGTTGCATTATCTTCTAGAGCATCAGTTGGATTGTATACTTTTGGATTTTCAGTACCAACTTCTGTAGACTTAATCCAAGTATTTGCCCAAGTTTCATAAGTCTTACCTGTAGCAGCTTCTTGTTCAGCTTTAATTGCAGCGATTTTAGTAATAAAAGATGCTTGTTGAGAGAAAGTACTTAATGATGGGAATGTATATAATCCAGTACGAGTCTCTTCAATTGGAGCTTCATCACTAGTTAAAGAAGCACGTAAAGTAACATTGTACTTAGGACTAGCATGCTCACTAAATTGAATTTTTAACATATTCTTACGAATAATTGGTAATTGACCAGTTGTTACTGTAATTGAAGTAGGGTTTCCATCTGCATCTAGTAATTCACCATAAGCGAAATAAACACTACCAATTGTACTAGATTCACATAATGCGAAATATCTTAATTTCTCATCGTTATTTGTCCAAGGTTGAGTAGCCTCATCGAAATAAATAGTTGAAGTATTTGCAGCTACAATTGTATCTCCTACGACTGAAGTATTATAGCTGTATGCATAACGAGTATAACCGGCTGATGCTGCTGGCTCACCACCTTCTGCAAAATATCCGTTTGAATTTGTTGAAGGTTGGTTCTTTAGTAATGCGATATAACAACCTCCTGTGTTGCTTGATCCATTACGTAATAATGTTCCCATTAATCTTTGTAAATATGCACGACAAATCATAAAATTTAATCTCCTAATATTTTTTATAATATATAGTATGATAAATTCTCTAGTGAGGTATACTCGGTTTCATAAAATTCATCATACATATGATCTATATAATTTAGCTTATAATTTTCCAAATCACTTAAAAACATTGGTCTAGCCTTATTTATACTTAAATCAAGTTTTCCATTTGGATTTTTAAATTTCATATATAAAGCTTCTGGAATAAATACAGTAGCAGAAAGATTTAAGTCTTTATTTATATTACCACCAAAAGTATCTTTGAATTCATTAATATATAAAGTTAATGCTGGTTTATATATTAAAGACTGTTTAGCAGTTAAAACAGATGCTTTAGGTGTAGTTAAAATTGATCCTAATTCATAATCAGTGGTTACTTTTGGTTGAATTCTAGTTGGAATTTTAACTGTAGGTCTTGCGTCTGATTTAAATATAGATGTATTTAATAATCCAGATAAAAGTACTTTACCAATAACTTCTAAAGAGCAATTAGTTCTAATAACATTTGTCTTTAAGAAGACTGAGATAAGTTTTCCAATATCTAATCCATCAGATAATTGTCCACCAAATTTATGGTCTTGTTGAATAATTTTTGGATTAATATATTTAGCGAAAGTGTTAACATCTTCAAGTACTAAAGTCATTTTATTTAATTCATCAAGATTATTTGGATTTAATTTGATTACTGAAGCAGCTGATGAATTAATAATATTAGCTTGTAATGCATCTAAGAACTCATGCTGATTACCAATAATATTTTCAGGGAATGAAATAAATAGAGTGCTCATAGCATTGATATCTGATACAATGATTCCTTGATTTAAATTTACAGGACGAACAACATTGACTCTAGGACAAATCTTTGAAGTAAATTTAAATGTATATTCTTCATTAATTCTCTTAACATTTGCAACATCTATGTCACAACTAACTGTCGGAACTTGACTAATAATTGTACCATTAAGTGCTCGAATAATTGCTGTAATATCTTCAATAGTAACGGTACTTGATACGTTAACGCTTTGATTAGAGGTCATTGGAGTAATTTGAAAACAATCATCAGCGAAAACTAATCCTTTTCCACTTATTTCTAAATGATAGTTAACATTAAATTTTGAAACAAAAATTTCATCTAATATAGCACAATCTAATGTATATAATTGAACAAATGGTATACTAACTACCTCTGATTTAATTGTACTATCTAATTTTTTAGCAACTGGAGAACTAATCTCAGCTGATTGTCCAACAACTAAACTTGCATCAATTTCTTTTACGATAATCGGTTTATAAGATACTACACTAACCGCAGATTGGAAACAAGTATTTAAGATATTTTTATCTTTACAATAAACCTTTACTAATTTATTTTCATCTATAACTTCTAGATAAATATCATCTTGAGATGAAATAGAGTTAGGTATATTTGAACTAAAGAATGTATAACTATAATTTTGTTTTTTAAATAAGAATAATCTAAACTCTAGTGCATTCATAAAAGTCTCCTAGAAATCTTGATTATATTGAGTTATATAACAACAGAAATTTAGTCCATCATAGTTAAATATTAAATCTACAGTATTATTTACTGACACATCATAATCTAATGCATTTTTAATTTTACCTCAAGCATAATAGATTAATCCTTGAAGAGCTTCTACAACTCTGTTAGTCTCTTCAGTTGCTTCAGCCTTTATCTTAAATAATGTAATATTATTTGGATCCAAAACTCCTTTAAATATTACTTCAGTCATAAATCCTTGTTTAATTTCATTTGGAAAATATAGCGATAAATTATTAATTACATTTTTAAATGTATATACATTATTATGTTTTACATCTAATGATGCATTTCCTACATCTTCTAAAGTTTGATATTTAGTAATACTATTATCAAGGTCTTGTTCTAAAGTTTGAACTTGTGTTTCAAGTGAAGCTGTTCTAGCAATTAATCCAAGAACCTGACTTAATTCAACAGGCTCGTCATTTTCATCTTTGATATATACTTTTTCAGTATCATCATCATAATATAAATATTCAGAACCACTTCCACCATTTAAACTTAATTCAGTCCAAGCAGGAGTATCACCTGTAATATCGTATATAAATAATTTATTTAGTTCAGTAACATATACTAAAGAACCACCAATGATGACACCGTCATTATTTTGGGTTGCCACAGGAAGAGCATCACGCTCAACCTGTGTTTGTACAACCATATATGAACCTTTAATATATTGTGAATCAAGTAAATGTTTTGATGCTAAACTAGATCCAAGTTGAAATCCAATTTTAACTTCTGCCATTTTAAATCTCCTTTACTAAGCTATCTTATAAGTTCCAGTATTTGCCATCATTAATGGACCTCTAAATACTTTATAAGTTGACTCATATCCAGATGCATTTGTGAATTGAATAGTTCCAAGAGCTGTTGTAGCAAGACCTGCCCAACCACTAGCATCAAGTTGAGTTTTTTCTTTAATTGTTGAAACTGTCTTATTATTTGGAACATAATATACTATATATGTATTATCTGTTGTTGTAATATTTGTTTCATTACCAGATGTAAATCCTGTTGCGGTTATTGGAAGTTGATCCAATTGTGCAGCAGTCATAACTTTATTATATACACTATAATAAGTTGAATAAGTTTTACTATTAGATTTAGTTGTCTTACCATCACTAATTTGAACATATACAGTATAATCTGTTGTTGGTAATGTTGTACTTGATTCAAAAGTAATTGAAATTGAACTATCTCCAATTGTACCAGTATAATCTGTCCATTCATTATCACCATGTAATTTATATTTTACTGATGTTATCGCTTGAGAACCTTTAGTCCAAGAAATATTTAATTTATTAAATGTTCTTGAAGTTCCAATTTCTACAGATTGACTAATAGATGAACTACCATTCATTAAATTAATACTTGGAGTACTTGGTTCTACGTAAGGGTGGAACATCGTGTAAAGAATATTTGAAACTGGCTCTTTAGTAAATGTAGTATCTTTTTCAATACCACCAACTTTAGTCGTTGTAGGAGTAGCACAAGTATATAATATCTTATCAGCATTGAAATTATAATCTAAATCAGACCAAGTATCATCATTAGTAGATTTCCATTGTAATGTTTCAGCTTCAACTCTTAATTCAATATTAGGACCTGTCGCACCTTGTGGACCTGTTGCACCAACAGGACCAGTAGCACCTGTAGGACCTTGAGCTTTAGTTCCAGTATCAGTATCTCCAATAAACCAATTTCCAGTTGTTAAATCGATATGTGGATCAATACCATCTTTACCTTCAGCAACAACTTGAGAATCTACACCATCAATCATCCAATGTTTATTTGTTGGATTAATAGTTATTTCAGGATTCTTACCGTTTGTTACATTAAATATTCCAGTAGCACCATTACTATAAGTAATTGTATATGTATCAACTAAACCTGAAGTGCTTGTTTTTTCGATATTACTAATACCAACACCTGTAGCACCTCTAACATCATCTAATGAAACTAAATTTGCCCAGCTACTAGCACCTTCATTTTTATATTTTCATTGAATGTGATCTTCATTTTTTCTTAATTCTGGAATTTTTCCGTCTACAACTTGGAATGTACCAACAATATCATTATTACTATTTTTAATAGTATAAGTCTTTGTTAATCCATCTTGAGATGTATTTGTTAATTCAACAGAAGTAATACTATAACCTTGAATACCAGTTGCACCAGTTAAACCAGTAGCACCTCTTAAAGTAATTAGGTTAAATAAATTATTCCATCCAACATTTTCCTGTCCAGTACTATATTTAGCTTCTCTGTATTGTAATACACGTTTATCTTCACCAACGATTGTTTGATCAGTTGTGATTCTAAATTCAATTTCAAAACCATTTGTAACATTAAATGTATCCGAAGTACCATCTGAATAAGCAATTGTATATGTATCAATTCTTGTTTGAGGATTACTTGCAGTTTTAGTAATATTTAATATACTATTACCATCTAGTACAGAATATGGAAGAGTTGTTCCATTATCTAATTCTAAAGCATAGTTATGTTTATTTAAAACTGTTTGATCCATTCCAAGGTCACTTAATCCAGAAATACTTACACCAGTAGCACCAGTATCTCCTTTTAAAGTTGATAAATTAAATAAATCTATCCAACCTTCTTCAGCAACAATATGGCTTGTATCTCTATATTGTAATTTTCTAGTATCAATGCCATTTGATAATGAACCATTAATTCTAAATTCAATATTATAAGCATTAGTTACTGTAAACTGTTTTGTTGTATTATCGGTTAATGTTATAGTATAAGTATCTACAACACCTGTAGTATCGGTCTTTTGGATATTTGAAATACCAGTACCATCAAATAATGAATAATTAAATGTATTTTGATTACTGAAGTTAATAGTAAAATTATGCTTATTAGCTTGTGATTCATCTGTTCCGTTATCTGTAATACTTGAAATACTTACACCAGTCGCACCTTGTGGACCTGTTGCACCTTTTAAAGTAGCTAAGCTAAATAATGGTTTCCAACCAATGCTTTCTTGGCCAGCTGAGTATTTAGCTTCTCTGTATTGAACAACTCTAGTGTCTGTAGGTTCAATAGAGCCATCAACTCTAAATTCTACACTATAACCATTTGTAACTGTGAATTGTTTTGTATCACCATTAGTTAATATTATAGTATAAGTATCTTCAACACCAGATGTTACTGGGCCTTCGATATGATCGATACCAATACCATCAAATACTGAATAATTAACTGGTTCTAATTCATCATTTGTAAAGTGGATTCTATAATTATGAGAATTTCCTGTAGTACCTTCATCTGATATATTGGTAATACCAATACCATGAATACCAGTAGCACCAGTTAAACCAGTAGCACCAGTTAAACCAGTTGCACCAGTCGCACCTTGTGGACCTGTTGCACCTGTAGCTCCAATAGGACCTTCAATACCTTGAGCACCTGATAAGTCTGTAACTAATGTAGCTTTTGCTAATTCATTAATATACCAAATTTCTGCATTATGATCAATATCTACATCTGTTTTTCCAGTTTCATCTACAACAGTAATTAATATATAAGATCTATAGTAATCTTCTATATCTTCTCTGTTTGCAATTAAGCTTTCAATATAAGCCTTAAACTGAGCTGTAGTTTTATCTTTAGCATTTTCTTTTGAAACATGAATAATATGGTCAATTGTAAATGGCTTACCTCTTTCACCGGTTGCACCTGTTAAACCTGTAGCACCTTGAGGACCTGTTGAACCGGTAGCTCCAGTAGGACCTTGTAAATCAACATAGTCACCTAAACCAGTTTCTTCATTACCAATAGCTAATTTAGTACCATCCCAGTCATATATTGCTGAGTAACCTCTAGGACCAGTTAAATCTGAAACATCGACTAAATCAATCCAACCAGTTGTATCAGCATCATTGTCTGGTTTTAATCTCCATTGAACCTTATTAAATTCATTCTTTCTTAATTGAACATTCTTACCATCTGCAATTGAAATTTCACTTGGAGTGCTACCATCACTATAATTGATAAGATATCTTTTAATTCTATTAGCGATAGTTTCTTGATCTAATGTTACATTAATGATACTTACACCTGTAGCACCGGTTAAACCAGTTGAACCTGTTAAACCAGTTGCACCTGTAGGACCAGTAGAACCAGTATCACCTTTTTCAGCTTTTACGCTAAATGGGCTAGTAGCTCCATCATTATAATCGATAATATAATTATTTTGAGTATAAGTTTTACCACCTTCAGTAACAGATATGGTTCCAATAGCTCTAATTCTAGAGATACCACGACCTCTTAAATCATCAAGATCACAAATTTTTGTTCAAGTTTGTAATCCACTATATCTATATGCTAATACTTTATTTTCATTTTCGTCTTCTGTTACGAATACTTCGATTTCACGTCCATTAGTAACAGTAAATTCACCAACTAAAACGTCTTGATTATTATCATTTACATAGAAAGCTTGGTATGTTGAAGTTAAGGCTTCTGGGTCTTGACCAGCTTTTAATGCAATTTTACTAATAGGCTTACCATTTTTAGCTCTAATAACAAATGTACTATCTGGTTGGTCATTATAAGTTACTTTAATAGTTGTACTTGTATCTAATGAACCATAAGAAACACCAGAAGCACCAATTGATATAATTTTTGTACCTGTTGCACCTGGATCACCTTTTGCACCATTCATTACATCAAATGAATCTGGTAATTTAGTTGGATCATCATAAACTATATTATATCTATTTGATGCACCAGATTCTGGATTAAATTCACCAGCTAAACCGACTGATTTAATACCGCTACCATCTTTAATTGTAATAGCTTCAGCTTGAGTTGCACCATCTGAATAAACTATATCATAAATATGAGTGTAGTTTGTAGACTTATTATTTAAATCAAGTCTTTCTATTCCTCTACCATCAACACCACGTCTTGCAAAAACATCCATTGAAAGTGGGTTCTCATCGTTTAAAGTTACACTTATTGGTGTTTTAGTATAAATTAGTCCATCATCTTCTCTAGTAACATCTTCTGGAGTTCCAGAAACGAATCCAGTGATTCTTGAACCAGTAGCACCTTTTTCACCATTTACGATACTAATTGGTTGAGTTGCACCATCATTAAATGTAATTAAATAGTTATTAGTAGCACCAGATGCAGGATTAAATTCTCCGACTAGGTCGAAACTTACAATACTCTTAGCATTAGTAACAGTAAATTCTCCACCAGTAGCACCATTTTCTAGAGTTATTTGATAAGTATCAACTAATCCAGAAGCACCTACTAAACTAATTGATTGGATACCTATACCTGTTGCACCTTTTTTAGTTCTAATTTCAAAACTTGTAGCACCATCTAAAGTATATTCTACAAGCATTGTTTGTACATAATCACCAGTAATTTGATCAATAGCTGGAGTAGTTGTGGTTATATTTCGAATACCATTTCCTTTTATTTCATCTAATGTAACTAATGGAGTTTTATTTTGTTCTCCAACATAACTCCAAACAATAGCATTTCCACTACGTTCTAATTGAACTTCTTTACCATCCTCACCGTCAGTTACGATTATACGATTATCTAATACTCTATTGTCTTGTAAAATGACTTTATATGCATGTTGATTTTCACCAACCTCAGCTTCGTCATCTAGTTCTATAGCTTTAATACCTACACCATCTTTACCTTTATAAGCAGAGACAGTAAGATTTGAAGATGTACCATCATTATAATTAACAGTAAGAGCTGTTTTTGTATAGTTTGGATCAGATTCGTCTTTATTACCAGTAACGATTGAAGTGATTCCTCTACCTTTTAGTTCTGTTTTCCAACATAAACGAATCCAGTTTTTATCAATATCTTCTGCTTTTGCATACTTCCAACATAGTGCATCTTGTAATACACCATCGTTAGATTGTTTTTTAAATGCTAATTCAATTTGGTCTGGGCTCTCAATATAGAAAGCATCAGTAATAGTATCAATGCCTTGATCATCTTTTCTATCATAAACAATATCAAAGTATTGTTTTGTTACATCTAGATGGTTATTCTTTCGAATAGCACTAATACCTCTACCTGCTTGAGCTACAACATTAATAGCGTCTAAAGTTTTTGTTGTTTTAGTACCATTACCATTATCAACCTCTACAGTAAATCTAATTGGAGTTGTAGTCATTCCATCGTGAGTTGAAGGAGTACCAGAAGTGGCTCCAATAATAGTGTCACCCTTAGGACCACGTAATTTATCTACTTGGTTTGAAAAGTCTAAAACAATGTTTCCAATAAGAATACCGGCTTCAACCTCTGCATCTTGTCTATAGACTGGGAATGTGAATTTAAGCGGAACTTCAGGGTCTAGAATTGGGCCTCCGATATTTTGTACACTAAATCCACGTACGTCTTCTTTATCACATAATTCAACCCAATCACTTATTGGAGTGCGAACATTATTAATATAAGTAATGGTTCTCCAATAAATCTTATGGTTAGAAATTCCTGAAGCACCAATTATCTCATCTCCATCTTTAATTTCAATTTCTGGCATCACAATTGCAGCTGAAGTAGCACCATAATATTTATCTCCAGTTGCTCCTGGTTCAAGTGCTGGGTCACCAACACAAGCTGTGATCGAAATAGTAGTATTAATTCTCTTTGTTTCTTGATCTACTGATGAAGTGGTGTCGAATTGTACATCTTTTACACTAAATCCTCTTGGACCTGGTAAACCTCTTGGACCTGGATTACCATCACTGACAGTAATAGTTCCTAAATTACTTGTATCGTCACCAATAAAGTCTATAGTTGTAGTCGTTTTTGTTCCTAATGTTTCACCAGTATCCTTATCCTTAACTTCAATTGTTGTTGAAGCTGAAGATGAACCAGCAATGCTACGTCCATATTTAATAAGAATTGGTCTTCCAACTGGAGTTACGTTATCATTATAGTCTTTTAATCTTTGTTGGATTGAAATACCACCAGAAGGTAAACTATCAGTATATTTAGTACCAGAAGCGCCTTCATAAATTTTTGCAACATACTCTTCTACTTCTGGGTCAGTTAATATATCACCTCTAGGTCCGGTTGCACCTGAAGCACCTCTTAAGTCATCTAAAGAGACTAAAGTTTCAGGTCTTGAAGATGTAGCACCGTCTGTATAATAATATTTAATTTCATTACCTGATTTTACAAGAACTGGAGGTTTAACGATTCTTAACTGAACATTTTCATGTTCATCAACAATTTCTCCAGCAACATTAACTGTTTGATAATTAATACGAATATTAGCTACCCAGTCTTCTAAATCAAAATCAGTTGTTTCGATGCTAGTAATACCTGGACCACGTTCACCTTTTAAGTTTCTAATCCATCTAACATAATCTTCTACATTTTCTACATATGTTTCTTCATCAACACTAACTATCCATTGATTATCTTCACATACGTATAATGGATTAATATAAACTAATAAATCTCCACTAGTAGTAATAATTAAAGTGTTAGTTGCAGTGGCTTTATTAGTTTCATTATTTCTTAATAATTCATCATAAGGTGGATATTGGTGATCTTTTCCAGCTAAGAATCCACTTATAATATAAACATCTGGTGCATCACCTTTTCTACCTTGAAGACCTGTAGCACCTGTAAGACCAGTTGCACCTTGTTCACCTTTCTTACCTCTTAATGTCGGAATTTTAACAGTTTCTTTTTTTGGTTCGCCTGTTTCATCTACAGAGTCATAAGTAAATTCTATTTCTCTATAGAATACTAGATCATCAGCAGAAGCTTGTTCGATGTCTTCGATTGGTAATGAAGTATATTTATCTTTTCCTTCAATTTTAGTTAAACCTGGACCTTTAAAATCATCTACTTCATATAAAGTTTCATCGTTAGAACTTACCTTACCGTTAACAGCTAATTTTACTGTTACTTTATCTTCATCCAAGTACGGTTTAAAATAGTTACCATCGTCAATAGTAATAGTAGCTTCATCTACTGTAGTATCACCAGTAATATTATTTCTTATAATTGGTCTAAATGTATTTTTATAACGATATGGATCACCTTGGATTTTTGTGCGTGTTACATCTAATCCAGCGAATGAATCTCCTTCTGGACCTGTCGCACCTGTAAGACCAGTTGCACCAGTTAAAGTACTAATAGCAACTAAATCATTCCAAATAACTGGATCTGAATCTTCGCCGATATATCTCCAACGAATAACATCAACACCAAGATCATTAGTACCTACTGTTAATTCGATTTCTTTACCATCATCAACAATAAAGCTAAAATCTGGTGTTCTTTTTTCTAGATTATTTGAAAAATATCCATTATATTTCTTTTGGTATTTTTTATTATAAGATTCATCTTCTTCTACACTTGCGATACTAACAGCCTCTGGTGTCCAGAAACGGCCTTTACGTTGGCTAGCTTCTTGACTATCTAAATCTCCATAAGTAATTTCATATTCCAATTGTCCTGGAATTGTAGAAGTTACTTGGTCAATACGAATAATACTATCTCCACGAGGACCTTGAGCTGAAACTTGTAAATCAGTATTACCTATCCACCAGTTACCATTATCACCAATGAATGGAGTTTTACCGTCAACACCTTGTGCTTTAATTCCAGTGTCTATATCACCAATCCACCAATTATTATTAGCACCTATTTGTGGAGTAACACCGTCTTTACCATTTTTAACTTCCATAGTATAAGTAGTATCATCAGTAAAAGTGATAAGATATGAATCTACTAAACCTACAGAAGTTTTTTCTATCTTAGAAATACCACGTCCATCTTTTCCATCATGAACCGTAAATTCTTTACTATTACCATCGTTAGTATTAATTGTAACAATGACATCACCATTAGCATTTTTTACGTTTGTTATTGACTCAATACCTACACCATTAGTACCTTGTTGAATTTCAATTTCAGATGATGTAGAACCATCAGTATAAACAATTTGATAAATATCAAAGAATTGACCTTGTTGATGTTCTTCATGAGTTCTAATCTTTTTGAATTCACTTATTCCAAGTCCATCATTACCATCATCACCTCTTGGACCTTCTGGGCCACTATAAACAACGAAGTCTTTAATTAAGCTTCCATCAACTGGTTTATCAAAAGTGATTGTTAATACTTGATATTGTCTCTTAAATTCGTCAGTTTGGATATCTCCAAGGCTAATTCCAACAATGCTAGTTCCTGTATCACCAGTTAGACCGGTAGCACCAGTTAAACCAGTTAAACCTGTCGAACCAGTTAAACCAGTAGCACCTTGAGGTCCTTGAATAGCTGAAGCCATTTTAACTAAGAATTTCCAAGAAGTACCGTCCCAAGTATAAACGTCTCCATAAGAAGCATCTTGAAGGTCTTGAGTTAAAATAATAGCATTAACATAAAGCTCTTCTGGTTGAACAGCTTTCATCTCAGCAATTGAATTATATTTATAATCTATTTTCCAGTTTTCACCTCTAGGTCCTGTTGCACCAGTTGCACCGGTTAAACCAGTTGCACCTGTTAGACCAGTAGCACCTGTCTCTCCAGTAGCACCGGTTGCTCCTGTAAGACCAGTTGCACCTGTTAGACCAGTAGCACCATCTAATCCTCTTAAATCAGAAAGAGCACAATTAATAACTGAATCATCGCCAAGAGTTAATTTTAAAGTAGGTATTTCATCTACTGTAACTAACTCTAAAGCTTTTACGCCAACATTTGGTTCTTCATTCCATTCTGAGATACTATAATTATATCTATACGTTTTCTTTTCTGTACTTACATAAGCAAGAATTCCATCCACTAAGACTAGAGGAGATAATGTCTTTAATTCTGCTTTAGTTTGAACAACAACATATGTTCCTTTTATTTCTTTCGCATCTGCTACATAACCAGTAATACTATTAGTTAGATTTTGGGTTATTTTAATTGCCATAATGCTTTACTCCTTTAAAACTTTTTAAACTCTTACGTTTTGCTTACCTGCCATTAACGGTGTAAGTTTATGTACATGATATGTTTGATTTATTAAGCCACTTTGTAAAGTTATTTGAACATCTGAAAGTTTTTCATAAAATTGGCTTACATCTAATGATTCATAATTTCCAGTAAAATCATCTTTTACTTTTAAATTACCAGAATTTTTAGATAGGTAATATAAAGTTTTACCTGATTCTATATTGACCTCAGTACCACCAACACTAGTTCTAGTTAAATTAGTTAAATCTAACTCTTCATTAGAATTTATAATAGCATAATAATCATAAACTTTAAAATTATTTACAGTAATTGAGTTTGATACTGAACCTCTTCCATCAGAAACAATTGCAGTAAATATATCTTGGTTACGACCAGCAATAGTACTTGTTTCAAAATTTATTTCATTAAATGAAATTGATGAAGTATACTCTCCATATGTATCTGCAGTACCATATAAATAAATCGGTTGACTTGACAAATCTTTTTGGTATTTTACTTTTAGCTGTGTTATCGGTTCTGTTCCTTCATCAACACTAAAAGATAAACTACTTATAGATTTTGGATTAAATTTATCTGAGTCGGTTCCTATTTCATAAGTATGTCCACCACTAATTCCTCTAATTGTAACACTTTTTGGAGGTTCATATGGATATAACATCGTATCCAATAATTTCTTAATTGTCCAATTCTCAACTACTGTACCTTTAGATAATCCACCAATAGTTGCACCAATAGGACTTGTTGAACCAACATAAGTCATATTGTTACTAATATAAGTTAAATTTGCAGTAATTTCATTATTATTAATATTAATTCCATTACCAGCGGTATATCCATTAGAATATCCGATTGATTTATGACCTTGATCATCTTCAGTGATAATTAAAAATTGTCCGAGTTCTCCATCGTCAACATTAATTAAATTTTTTGAAAAATCACTAAAATCGACATCAATATTCGATCCATCAGAGAAATTAAAACTTAATGTCTTTTTGTCCTCTGACCAATCAATACTACTTAATATTTTGCTATTTGTACCATTAGTAATATTAAATGTGAATATTCCACCATTAGTATAGGTAATTTGATATGTATCGACGTTTCCAACAGTACTTACTTTTTCAATTTTTGAGATACCATTTCCATTTAGACCATTTGTTCCGTTTTTACCGTCAACACCTTGAGCACCTGTTGCACCAACAAGATCACTTAAAGGTATTAAATTAGTCCATTCTGAAGCGTTTTCAGCTTTGTATTGTAAATAATTGTCTGATTTTTTAAAAATGGTTTTAGGACCGATTTTTCCTTGATCACCTTTAGGACCTTGAGCACCATCTTTAACTGTGAATGTTGTAAAATCTTCATTAGTGTAAGTTATTCTATAAACACTAATTCCTGTTGTTTCATCGTATGAATCTAAATCTACTGAATAAATACTATTACCAGTATCTCCTTTTGGACCAGTAGCACCTTGTTCACCTTGAGCACCGTTTGTAATTTCAAATGTACTAATATTTCCATCTGAATAATTAATAGTATATGTATCAATTAATCCGTCAGTTGCTGTTTTTTCTACAGATACAATACCGACACCTCTATCACCTTTAATATCTTGAGTATTTGCAAAAGTTACCCAATCTGTAATAGCGATTCCATCATGATCGACTACTCTATATTGTAATTCATT
>AUXO012045195.1_pt1 | contig 14072 bp, 10 predicted proteins | sample 768731 | NCBI WGS metagenome assembly AUXO01 (sample SAMN02715735, study PRJNA202380) | gut metagenome | biome: sheep rumen | host: Ovis aries | place: New Zealand: Palmerston North | reverse complement strand
AAAACCCCGGAAATTTTTTACGGAAAACTTTGCAAGCATTGTGGTAGTACTCTAATATTCAATGCAAAGATAATAAAAGAAATGATATTTCCGTAATTTTTTTACGGAAATATCGCCGGCGCGGCCGTCTTGACCGTCTCCGCATCTGAGTTACTGGGGCTCCGCCCCAAACCCCGCCGCTACGGCCTCCTATCCCACATTGCCCACCCTCACGGCCTCCGCTAGCGCCTGAAGGCGCTGGGCGTCTATGGGTTTTCCGTCCATACCTCCTGACTGCTCCACTGGTCCGGCCGCGAGGAGTTGATAGGGAAGAGTGGGGCGAAAGTTCGTCTTTTTTATTATCTTTGTGTTTGTCCCAAATTCTTGCAGATGCGAAGGTTCTATTATAGCGAAACGTGCTCGCGTTTCCTTGGCCAGGAGATAATTGCAGATAAATGGATAGAAGGTCGGACATAAAATTACCAGAGTTTTTGAATGGAGCTGAAGAACGTTATCTTCATCTTCATTCTGAGCATCTGGATTCCGCCACTGAAACGGTTCGGCGGATGCAAGATCTGTATCAGTGTATTTCTGCGGGTAGGTATAATTTGCTGCGTTCAAAACTGCGTTCTTATCCCAATCTCTTGGAACATACCAAGTATGGAAACAACTACATCCGTTCAATATATTTGAACAATGCCATCCACTGGTATAATGCTGCTTTCGATTTACTGCTTCAGGTGGTCTGGTTCAATTACCGACTATACGAAAAGTATTCATTAAGCCTAAATAACGCTGGCGACTACGATGCAATATTGGACAAGTGCCGGATTAAGACTATCTTGAAGGAGATATCTATAGTTCCTTCAGCTATTATTGAGGTTATAAACGAATTGGACATCAGGTACTCCGTTTGCCGCGAATGGACTAATACCCTTAAGCATAGACGTTTTATCCGGTATCATGAATTAGAGCCCAAAAGAAAAGCGGCTTATATTACGCTCAATCAGAGGGATGGAGAATCATTGATAGATGCACTCCAACGAGGGGACATAGCTTACAATTCCATGGAGACAGAGCTGTCTCTGTCAATGAGCCAGGTCAAGAATACTTTAGTTCTTTGTCACAAGGCACTTTACAATGCTGCGGCAGTTGTTGTAGAGACGATTGGGTATTGGCCAGACAACCAAAAGAAACAATTATACAGAATCAACAGTAACACAACGCATTAGACCCTATATTTTTCACTATGGCAATCAAAAAATCTCAACTATACAGCGCCCTGTGGGACGGATGTGATGAGCTGCGTGGCGGTATGGACGCCAGCCAGTACAAGGATTATGTGCTGGTGGTGCTGTTTGTGAAGTACATCTCGGACAAGGCGAAGAAGGATACCGATATGCTTATTTCGGTGCCGGAGGGTTGCTCCTTCGATGATATGGTGGCGCTAAAGGGCAAGACCAACATTGGCGAGGAGATGAACAAAATCCTTGCGAAGCTGGCTGAGGCCAACGGACTCATCGGTGTCATTACCAATGCGGATTTCTCGGATGAGAATAAGCTGGGTAAGGGCAAGGACCTGGTTGAGACGGTGAGCAAGCTGATTGCCGTGTTCCAGCGCGAGGAGTTGGATTTCTCCAACAACCGGGCGGCGGATGATGACCTCATCGGTGACGCTTACGAGTACCTGATGAAGAATTTCGCTTCCGAGTCCGGCAAGAGCAAGGGACAGTTTTATACTCCGGCCGAGGTTAGCCGCATTATGGCCAAGGTGATTGGCATCGGAAAGGATGAACGCCAGATGATTTCCATCTACGACCCCACCTGCGGTTCCGGCTCTCTGCTGCTCCGGGCCAAGGCTGAAGCCAAGCACAACGTGAGTATCGACGGTCAGGAAAAAGATCTGGCTACCATCGGTATGGCGCGTATGTCGATGATTATCCACGGCGTGGACGATGCCGAGCTACGTCACGGCGACACGCTCAACGACCCACTCCACAAGGAAAATGATACCACCCTGCAGACCTTCGACTATGTGGTGGCCAATCCGCCGTTCTCGATGAAGGGCTGGCGCAAGTCCGCCAAGGAGCAGGACATCTTTGGCCGCTGGGGATTCGGCGAGGGTTTTGCCCCCGTGCCGCCATCTGGCTGTGGTGACTATGCTTTCCTTCTGCATATCATCAAGTCCCTCAAGACTCGGGGTCACGCAGCTTGCATCTTGCCTCACGGCGTTTTGTTCCGTGGTGGTGCAGAGGCGGAAATCCGTAAGTCCCTCGTGAAGAAGCGCTGGATCAGCGGCATCATCGGCCTCCCCAGCAACCTATTCTACGGTACAGGTATCCCGGCCTGCATCATTATCATTGATAAGGAACACGCGGCCGGCTCAAAGGGTATCTTTATGATTGACGCCAAGGAAGGCTTTCAGAAGGACGGAGCAAAAAACCGCCTCCGGGAACAGGACATCAAACTGATCGTGGACACTTGGGAAGCGCACGAAGCCGTCCCTCATTACGCCAAGTTCGTTCCGTTTGCCGACATAGCAGCCAACGATTACAACCTCAATATCCCGCGTTACGTGATACCCGAGGATAAGGAAATCCGCCAGGACATCTATGCACACCTTCATGGCGGTCTTCCCGCTCACGATGTGGAGGAAGTGCTTGCTCCGCTTTGGGAAGCTTGCCCCAGCCTGAAAGACCATCTTTTCCACAAAGAGGCTAACGGCTACTACGGCCTTGTGCCTGCACCGGACAGCATCTCCGGTGCAGTGAATGCCGATGCTTCCTACCAGAAGCAGAACGCCTTGTATGCTAAGGTAGTTGAGGACTGGTGCCAGAAGGTCGCCGTCGATATGCTGGCCTCCGTGAAGGAGGAGTGCGAGCCCAAGACCCTAATCGAGCGCTGGAGCGGAATGCTGCTGGAAAGCGCCAAGGCCGACCTCAAACTGGTTGACCCATACAACGTGTACGAGATCCTGATGAACTACTGGGCCGAGGCTATGCAGGATGATTGCTATATGGTAAGCCGTGACGGCTGGAAGGTGGCTCTCAGAGAGACCAAGAAGAAATCTACCTTCGAGGACCTGGAGTGCGATCTGCTTCCGGTCAGCGTGGTGGTCAACAAGTTCTTTGCTACCGATTATGCAAGCATCCTTGCCAAGCGCGGCGAGGTAGAGCAGTTCAGCGGCGAGATAGACGCCCTTCCGGAAGAGAATCCGGATGCCTTCGACGAGGGCCTCTATGAGATGCTGGAGAAGGTGAACGAGGCCAACGTCAAGAAGGCCGTGGCCGCCCAAAAGAAGCACACTGTTGACGCTGATGCCAATACGGTGAAGATTTGGAATCAGTACCTAAGTCTCTGTGGTAAAAAGAAAGATGCTTCCAAGGCCCTTGCAGCTCAGGTGGATGCGCTCACGGACAAGGTGCGCAAGAAATACGATGCGCTTACTGCCGATGACATCCGCAATCTGGTCATCAATGACAAGTGGCTGCAGGCGCTGAAGGTCCGGAGCGAGGCCGAGAACAAGCGTGTATGCGAATCCATCTCAAGCCAGGTGTCGGTGCTCAACGAACGATATGCCAAGCCGCTGCCGAAGATCAACGAGGATATTGCCAAACTGAGCGGCGAGGTGTACGTTTTCTTGAAGGCAATGGGGATTAATCTGTAGTATGGAAAAGACCTGTAATATGAAGATGACGTCCATAGGACCGATACCGGAGGATTGGGAAGTTCTTACAATTTCTGCTGTCGGACAAGATTTCTCATATGGTGTCGGTGCAGAAGCAATTCCCTATAATGGAGAGGATAAGTATATCCGCATTACCGATATTAATGACGAATCACACAGATATACCCCCGATCCCGTCACATCTCCATCTTTTTTCTTTGAGAATCACCTTCTTAGGGAAAATGATATTGTTGTAGCAAGAACTGGAGCCAGTGTCGGGAAATCATACTTGTATGACACTAAAGATGGGAAGTTGATTTTTGCTGGCTTCCTTATGAAGTTTAATGTGCCACATGTTGATGCCAGGTATGTTGCATATCATTTATCTACTAAGCGCTACTGGCAATGGGTTAATAGCGAATCAGCGCGTACAGGGCAGCCTGGACTAAATATCCAACAATTGAAGCAGTTTTCTTTCCCTGGTCCGACTGATCTAAACGAGCAAGAGAGAATTGCTGATGCATTATCTAGCATCGACGATTTGATTGTCGCTCTGGACGAAGCCATTGTAAAAAAACAGCAGATTAAGGAGGGCCTGATGCAGCAACTACTTACCGGTAAGATGCGTTTACCGGGGTTCAGTGGGGAATGGCAGAAAAAAAGAGTTGGTGATATTGGCTTTACGTACTCCGGCCTTACAGGAAAGACCAAGAATGATTTCGGCCATGGCGAGGCACAATACATCACGTTCTTAAATGTCTTGAATAATCCTGTTTTAAAGACAGATATTTTCGAGAAGGTTGATGTTCGTTGTGACGAACGCCAAAATGCCGCTAAGAAGGGCGACCTATTTTTTAATACATCCTCTGAAACACCTGAAGAAGTCGGCATTTGTGCTCTCCTTAACGCTGATATAGACAATCTCTACTTGAATAGTTTCTGTTTCGGTTTTAGACTTACGGATCCTGATGTCGATGGTCTGTATCTATCCTATTACTGGAGAAGCAAGCAGGGACGTGAGATTATGAGCGCCTTAGCTCAAGGTGCAACTCGTTATAATCTTTCCAAAGAGTATTTCAACAAGGCGATCATTGCTCTTCCTCCAATTGAGCTGCAGAAATATATCGCCAATACTATTACCGCTGCGGATAAGGAGATTGAGGGGCTTGAACAGAAGCGTGAAAAGTACCTTCTTGTCAAGCAGGGAATGATGCAAGAATTGTTAACCGGTAAAACACGTTTAGTATAGTATGCCAGATCCTTCCACCAACTCCGAACGCGCCGTCCAGAACAGGATTATCAAGCTCCTGGGCAAGTACAACGGCTACGAGTACATCGGCAATCTCAAGGACTATGAGAATACCAATATCCGTGAAGACCTTCTCCGGAAGTTCCTCACGGAGAAACAGCAACTCACGAACGCCCAAGCTTCCGAAGCCATCCTCAAACTAAAGGAGTCCGCATTCTGCGCTAACAAAGATGCTCTCTACAACAGCAACAAGGCGGTGTACAATACCTTGCGCTATCCAGTTTCGGTCAGCCAGGGCGCAGGTCTTCCTAACAAGCAGGCGTGGCTTATCAACTGGAAAGATGCTGGCGATAACGATTTCTATGTCGCCGAGGAAGTGACCGTCCGCAAGCAGACGCTTGGCGAAGAGCACCGCAGGCCGGACGTCGTAATTTACGTGAACGGTATTGCCGTGGCTGTTATTGAACTGAAGAAAGCCACGGTGAGCGTTGAGGATGGCATCAACCAGAACTGGCGCAACCAGCAGGAAGGGCAGATTCCGCAGTTCTTCTCCACAATGCAACTCCTGATGGCGGGCAGCGAGAGCCAAGGCGTTTACTACGGTACAACGCTTACTCCGCCCAAGTTCTATCTGCATTGGAAGGAACCCGCTGGTGAAGGCTATCCGTATGACAATCTGAAATATCCCGTCTCCAATTCTGTGTACGGACAGAAAGAGTTTCCAAATGAGTTGGACCGTTCTCTGATGCAGATGCTGGAGCCGGACCGGCTGCTTGAGTTTATGCACGACTGTGTAGTGTTCGACGGCGGCGTGAAGAAAGTCGCAAGGCCAAACCAGTACTTTGCCATCGTGGCTGCCAAGATGCGCGTCAAGAACAAGCAGAGCGGCATTATCTGGCATAGTCAAGGCTCCGGCAAGAGCCTTACGATGGTTTGGCTGGCGCAGTGGATTCGGGAGAATATCGACGACAGCCGCGTGGTGATTATCACGGACCGGGATGAGCTGGATAAGCAGATTGAGAATGGTTTCAAGGATGCCGGAGAGCATCCGGTCCGGGCAAAGAGCGGGGACCACCTGATCAAGATGCTGGAGGGGAAGAATGACCGGCGCGGAGAGGAGAAGATGCCGGCGCTCATCTGTACACTGATTCATAAGTTCGGTATTGCAGATGATCCGGAGGAAGAGGAAGGGCGCGACAGTAAGTTACGTGGCTCCCGTTCTCCGGAGCAGTATCTCCGTGACTTGGCGGAGAAACTGCCGGAAGGATTCTCTGCAAAGGGCAATATCTTCGTCTTCGTGGATGAGTGCCACCGTACCCAGGGAGGCATTCTGAACAAAGCGATGAAGAAGATCATGGGCGAGGGTGTGATGATGATTGGTTTCACCGGCACGCCGCTGCTCAAGGACGAGAAAGGACGGCTTACGAGCCGGGATAATTTCGGCCCCTGGATTCATACCTACAAGTTTGATGAGGCCGTAAAAGACAAGGTGATTCTGGACCTGCGTTATGAGGCCCGTGATGTGGAGCAGGAACTGCCAGATTCCGTCTCGTTCGATGAACTGTTTGAAGATACCACCAAGAGACTCACTCCCAAGGCCCGCAAAGCCCTGCAGGACCGCTGGGCAGATATGCAGAGCCTGTTCTCCAGCAAGGACCGTGTGAATAGGATAGTAGGGCAGGTTACGAAAGACTTCCAGTTAATTCCGGCACTCAAAGAGGGCTGGGGCAATGCGATGTTGGTTGCCGGAAGCATTTATCAGGCTTACCGCTTCTGGTCGGCTTTCCAAGAGACGGCGTTAGTTGGAAAATGTGCTGTGGTGACCAGTTATGACGGGGCTGACCCATCTCTGGAAGAGGGGTATAGCGGTGAACTGAAGACAGAGGCCGACTACAAGTACAACACCAATAAGAAGATGCTGGGCGATAAGACTCCAGAAGAATTCGAGGAGTGGGCCAAGTATGAGTTCGTGAACCATCCGGCAAGCATGAAACTGCTGATTGTGGTGGACAAACTGCTGACGGGCTTTGATGCTCCGGCGGCTACGTATCTCTACATTGACAAGGAGATGCGGGACCACAATCTATTCCAAGCCATATGCCGCGTGAATCGTGTGAATGGCGAGAAGAAGGATTACGGCTACATTGTTGACTACAAGCATCTGTTCGAGAATATCGAGGGTGCCATCGAGGATTATACGAACGGTGCCTTCTCTGGCTATGACAAGTCCGACATCGAGGGCCTGCTGAAGAGTAAGGTGGAAGAGGGCCGTAAGGATCTAGATGCCGCCCTGGAACGCTGCGACAGGCTTTCCGAGCCAGTGGCAGACCCGAAGGGTGTGGACGAGTTCTTCGACTGGTTTTGCTACGACCAGCACAAAGGGACAGAGGAAGAGCATCAAGCTGAGATTATCCTGAATGCCCGTAAGCGAGAGGATTTCTATGATGCTTGCTTTACACTGGTGCGCCGGTATACGGCCATCGCCATGCAGATGAGCGAAGCCGGTTATTCCGAAGAGGAGGCTGACAAGATTTACAAGAAGGTCAAGACCTATGACGAGCTCAGAAATGCCATTTCAAAGCGCTGCGGCGATTATGTTAACCTGAAGAAGTTCGACGCCGAGATGCGGGCGCTGCTGGATGACTATGTGGTGTCGCCCCGGGTGGAAGTTCTTGAGAAGCTGGATGATTTTTCCTTCCTGGACATTATCGACATCAAGGATAATGGTGAAGTGGAAGTCGCTGATGGCGTAGAAACGGAACTGGGCGGAAAGAAAGGCGTCGCTGAGACAATGGCAGCCAATGTGCGACGGGTTATTAACCGCAAGCGGGAGAGTAATCCGGAGGAGTATCTTAAATTCTCAGCTCGGATTAACAGACTGCTTGAAGAGTATCAGCAGTCCAAGCTGGAGTACAAGCAACTGCTCAAGTCTATCAAGGCGTTGGCCGAGGAAATCCGCAAGGGTGAACAGGTTGATCCACGAATTAATACGGAAGGGAAAAAGGCGTTATATGACAATCTGGGCAGGAATGTGGACCTGGCCCTGATGCTCAATGGTGTCATCGAGGCCAATGCTGCACATGGGTTCAGGACGAGTGAGGTGCGAAAGAAGAAACTCCTTATCGCAATCAAGAATGCGCTGGTGGGCACTTCCTTCGACCCTGAGAAGATCCTGAACATCGTCATCCATAATCCGGAGTTTGGCAACTGATGAACATCGACGGACTGGAAATAGAGGTTGAGCGCAAGCCCATCAAGAATATGCATCTGTCGGTGTATCCGCCGGATGGCCGTGTGCATCTGTCTCTACCGGATTATTTGAGCGAAGCAGATGCCCGCAGCTACATCATCTCCAAGTGGGAATGGATCAGGAAGCAGCAGGCCGACATCGAGGCCCAGGCCCGGCAGACCAAGCGTGAATATGTCTCCGGCGAGAACCATTACTTCTTTGGCGTCCGGTACAGGCTCCGTGTCAACTACATCACCAGTGGAGCAAATTCAGTGGAAGTCCGTGGCGACACTATGACTATGTGCGTCCGAAAAGATTCCACCATCGAGCGCCGTGCGGAACTGATGATGGAATGGTATCGCGAGCGGCTTAAGGAGTACATCGGCCCTTTGGTCGAACGCTGGGCAGAGAAGTTGGAGGAGCCGGATGTCACCTGGCAGGTCAAGGAAATGAAAACCATGTGGGGTAGTTGCGGAGTAAAGCGTCGTGCCTTGTTATTCAACCTCGAACTGGCCCGCGTCCCCAAAGAATGCATCGAGTACGTCGTGGTGCATGAACTCACGCATCTGAAAGTCCAGAACCACAATAAGTTGTTCGAAGCCCTGATGACACAAAGGCTTCCCGGATGGAGGAGCCTTCGAGAACAGTTGAATGCGTTTATAGCATTATCATTGTAATTTTGTTTATGAGAGAGCCAAAAAAAATCGTGATCATCCTCGGAAATGGCTTTGATTTAGATCTAGGCCGTAAAACATCTTATAAAGATTTTTGGGATTCAGAGTTCTGTCCTAAAGATTATCCAGCTCCGATAATTCGACATTTGAATAATCATTGGGGTGACGATATAAAATCTTTGCGGTGGTACGATTTAGAGAATGAATTGCTGACTTATGCTAAAGCAGATACTAAAACGGATATTATAAATGATATACAACGCTCTTATATTAAGAATCATACGGATTATGAGCTTACAATTGCTTCTAGGTTTACTGGTACTGATGAAGTATTCTCTTCACTTGTTAAGTTAGGTGTAATTCAAACTGTTGGAGTACTAAAAAGCTCCGTTATTCCTTATAGAGATGACTTGTTACGAGATGCTACATGGCGAGATCGTAAGGCATATGAGCTTATTAAGGAAAGGCTCTGCCAGTATCTCAAATCTATTGCATATAAGCCTATTAAGGAACATTCAGTAGCTTTTAATGTATTATTGGCCGCAAATTGCGCTAAGGAATTAGGAGACTTTCTGAGCATATACTCTTTTAACTTTACTCAGTTACCCATAAAAGATGGTAATGACTTCCAGAGTGAAGTCCACTTTGTTCATGGAAATTGTAATAACGGGAAGATTATAATTGGGACAAGGGATGATGATAACTACTGTAAAAAATACGATTTCCTTCAGAAGTCATTCGATCCTAATTTCAACCCGCCGGCATTGGTTGCCGACTTGCTTGATGCCGATAATGTAATCATCTTCGGACATTCCCTCGGAGATAATGACATACAGTACTTTAAATCATTCTTTAAAAAGCAAACGGATGTCACCTGTCCTAACAAGAAAGATATCACTGTTTTTACGTTGGATGATAAAACTGAGATAGATATTAAACGTTCTCTTCAGAAGATGACCGATTATAACTTATCTACTCTTTACGGAGTTAATCATGTACATATAATTAAGACTGCTACTCTTAAAGAGAATCCATTACCATTTTGTGGTTTTCTTGAACAATACGTTTTGGATGAATCAAAAAAAGAATTGATAATGAATAACTTATTTCAACAACAATAAACTATTTATTACATCCCTAATACACTAGTGTCTTTATTGTTTTCATTCTCTTTTAAGGGGAGTGCTTCATGTAAATAACAATTATTATTAGCTTTGGTTTGGACTCAATAATACCAATTAATAAAGATGAAAAACGCTAAGACCACATATTTCACTTGGGTACCTTTTTTTAAAGAGTTGTCCGAAAGACTATTGACATATAGGGATAATCGTAAAGATCTTCTGTCCATTTTTTACGGTATCGGCCCTCTATTGACGCACGCATATCAGGAAGCAGGGAAAAGGATTACAGACATTACTCCATTTACGGTCCTCGGGACTTTGGCTGTCGGAAATACTGAACGTCGTAGTCAATTTGCGTCTTATTACAAAGATAAGTTCGAACTACAATCGGCGATTCCTACAGATTACATAGGGCTTCCTTCACTTCATCCACAGCGTGTAATGTTTATCTTTGGCGAGGACAAAGCGTCTTATACAGAGGCCTTTTGGAATCTATTCTCGGCTGCATTGAATGGAGATGAAATTACAGAGTCATTCGACGCAGTAATGAAGGTCAAAGGCACCAACAGAAATGTGACGATGGGGCTGTTTTGGATGGCACCTAAAAGATTTTTGTCTCTTGATTCGACAAGTGAGCATTATTTGAAGCACTATGGTTTTTCTCCTATCCCGAGCAAAGGAAAGATGGATTACGCCTTCTACAATAGTCTCATGGAACAGGTAGAGACAAAGATGGCATCAGGCAAGATAAAGGAAAAGAATTTTCTTGAATTCTCTGCAGCGGCATACGCATTTGGAAAAAGTTTTAAAAATGAAGGAGATAATATGGAACATACTTATTACGACGAGATCACGAAAGCGCTAAAAGACAAGAAGTGTATAATTCTTCATGGGGCTCCTGGTACAGGAAAAACCTTTGCTATTCCAGAAATTGTTGCCCGTCTCTGTGAAGAACCGATAGACCTTTCCAAACGTGATCAAGTAATGGCGTCTTTTAATCGTCTCGTTCAAGATAAGCGTGTGGTTTTCACAACCTTCCACCAGTCAATGGACTATGAAGATTTTGTAGAAGGTCTGAAGCCGGTAGTCGATAACGATATGGTTCGCTATGTGGTTGAGGATGGTATATTCAAAGCCCTCTGCGATGAAGCATCTAAGCCAATCATCCAGAACAATACATTATCCTTAAATGAGGATGCTGTCGTATGGAAAGTATCTTTGGGTGGAACTTATGAGAATGAGGTCCGGACAGAGTGTCATAATAATGGTCATATCCGCATAGGTTGGGATGCTTATGGTGAAAACTATGAGGATCAAACCGATTATTCTGATGGCGGTAAGTATATCTTAGATGCTTACTATAATAAAATGGTAGAGGGAGATATTGTTTTTTCTTGTTATTCGAGTAAAGAGATTGACGCTATTGGTGTGGTTGAAGGTGGTGTGGAATGGCACAACGAGTATAAAGGATATAAGAGGCTCCGTAAAGTTCGATGGCTTATAAAAGGAATCAAAGAAAACATTATGGGGATCACGGGTAAAACAATGACTCTAGGGACAGTATATCGATTGAATAGCGTAGGAATAGATAATGTTCTTGATATTCTGAAAAAATATTCGGCGGCAGGCAAGACCACTATTGAAAAAAATACGAAGCCTTATGTGATTGTTATAGACGAAATTAATCGGGGCAATGTGACAAAGATCTTTGGCGAGCTGATTACATTGCTGGAGCCGGATAAGCGAGCGGGAGAAGATATGCATCTGGAAGTAACACTCCCATATTCTAAAACGCAATTCTCGATTCCCTCAAATGTTTATTTGATTGGAACGATGAATACTGCTGACCGCAGTCTTACTCAATTCGACTATGCTATGCGCAGACGTTTTAGATTTATTCCGATGGCTTTCGGATTAGTGGAGATCAAGCCCGCTGAAGGAAAGGTTTTCCACGAACAGTTGTTTGCAAAAGTCAGTAAGTTGTTTATTTCCAATTTTGACGAATACGTCAAGGATCATAGTGTGGATCTTATTCGGGCTGACTGTTTCTCCCCAGAATTCAGGCCTATTGACCTTTGGATAGGTCCAAGCTACTTTATCATAGATGAGAATGATCCGGATAGCTTGTATAATAATATTTTTTACGAGATTATCCCCACATTAGAGCACTACATTGAAGACGGCGTTTTCATTGAAGAGGATCCCGTGAAAATTCTTATCAAGGAGCTGAAGACGAACGCGATTAATTTGGCTTAATTATGAAAATTCTTTCCGTTCAGGAGCAATGCAATAGAGAGATCGATGAATACCTTTGGCCGTTAGTTCAAGCCAAAGAATCCTACGTACGTACAATGCTCGGACGCGAGGATTCTGATGCCTTCTGCTACTCTGTTCTCAGGAAAGATACGAGCTATTATATCAAGACAAGTTACTTCGTCGGAGTTGACTGGATAACCGATGAACTTGCCATTCAGGTGAGGCCCAAAGTCGAAGCAGAAACAGTTTCTATTGATTACTTGAAAATGCTAACAGATGCTCTTCAGGAGCCTGAAAACGCAAATCATCTTGACGGTCTTCTTTTTATCGATTTCAACGCAAAACCGATTCCTCTCGAAAATGAGGAGGATGTTCTTTCACCATTTATAGTTGCCCAATTTCTGATGACGCTAAAAGTCGCTGTCCGAAAGGGACTTCATCAATCATATTACCGTGTGACTGAAAACTTTAAGTCTAAAGTGAAGGGGCATATCCAGGTGGGAAAGACTATTTGTCAGAATCATAGTAAAGGCAATATCATTGGAAATCATTGTGACTACCAAGAGTACGGTATTAATACTGAAGAGAATAAGATATTAAAGAAGGCTTTAGCTGTTGCTAGTCATTTGCTCTCTGCATATCGTGGCGGTTTGGATGTCTCCTTACTTAAACGAAATATCGCACAGATATATCCCTATTTCCACCGTGTGGGCGATGACTATGATTATTCTCAAGTTGGGTCATTTAAAGCAAACCCTATTTATCGGGATTACGTCAAAGCGTTAGAGTACGGAATCTTGATTCTCAAGCGCCACGCATACGGGTTTAATCGAGATTCAAAACATATCGATTCAACGCCTCCATATTGGATTGATATGAGTAAACTTTTCGAACTCTTTGTCTATCGTGAGTTAAGGCAATTATACAAAGGGCCTGATGAAGTTCATTACCATCCGAAATATCGCTGGCGAGAGTTGGATTACTTGCTTAATCCTCACAAAGGAAGACCTATGGTTATTGACGCTAAATACAAGCCCCGCTACCATAATTCAGAGCCAGATATTGAAGATATTCGCCAAATAACAGCGTATGCACGGATGGAAGGCGTTTACCGTAAACTTCATATAGAAGAGGATAGCCTCGTGGATTGCCTTATCATTTATGCAAATCAAGCTTGCGAAGAACGTATTCCTGCTACCTTCGATGAACTTCCATTAAAACCGGTCGCCGGTTATTCTAGGTTTTATAAATGGGGCATAAGTTTACCCGAGAGGAAATAGTAGTATATCCGCCCATATAGCAACATAAATGGTTCGCGGTACAGCGGGAAATGCATACGTGCCAGGTTATTATTGATCTAGACATTATGAAGAAGAAAGAAAAGATGATGGATGAAAGCGCTATAATACTACCTGATGGAATGAAGTCCATAATAGCCTTTTCAGCGGACTCAATTAGGGAACTGGATAAGAAGGTTTATACGGTTCTTGAATCGGATGGTTCATTTGATCTTGAGTCTGTCTTATCTTATTATTCGTATATACCTGACTTTGTACATAATTATTATCGAGCCAGGTATTTTTTTTCTGTAAACGATTATGGGAATGCTTCGAAGTTCATGGATAGAGTTTTGAGGAGTATTGAATCCAATGAACGAGGTGAAAACGTAGCAAATCGGATGATTCGTTCCAAAAAATGCGTCAAAACACCTAAAACTCGTTGGAAAAAGTGCGACGAAACCATGAAAAGTCATTGGAAAAAATGCGCGGCAATCACCAATTTATTTGATAAGTCACTATAAATCAGCACGTTTAACGGTTCGTCCCAACTCTCCAACATCGATCTTGGAAAAACGGACAAAAACCATCTAAACATCCTTGGAAAAGCGGACAAA
>AUXO014641577.1_pt1 | contig 14073 bp, 9 predicted proteins | sample 768731 | NCBI WGS metagenome assembly AUXO01 (sample SAMN02715735, study PRJNA202380) | gut metagenome | biome: sheep rumen | host: Ovis aries | place: New Zealand: Palmerston North | reverse complement strand
GAATTCCGGAAACGGGTGCAGTTCATGTGGCCGGGAAAATTGCAGAAAGTGAAGTTCTATGTACAGGAAAAAAGTCTGGAAGCCGTAATGGACAGGCTGCCCACTGCCAAAGTGATAAAGCAGGATGAAAAAGGCTATTTGGTAGAAGCGGAAGCCTATGGCGAAGGAATCAACATGTGGCTGCGAAGCCAGGGTGAATGGGTGGAGGTTATGGGATAAAATATTTATAAGAAGTTATAAAAAATTCAAGTTAGACAGTTATGCAAAATAATAACATAGATACGTTATTAATAAATTATTGAATATGGAGGAAATGTTATGGAACAGGTAATATCAGCATTAGCAGAAATTAAAGAAATTAATATTGCTTACGAACTTCCTTTAGAAAAAATTGAAAAATTGGAAAATGAAATTGCAGAAGCAAAAGTGTGTACGCCTGTCATTGGAATGTTTAGCGCAGGAAAAAGCCGACTTTTAAATACAATGTTAGGCTATAAAAGAAAGATATTAAAAGAAGATATTATTCCGATGACAGCTGTGCCTGCTGAAATACTTTATACTGATGGTGAAGACAGGGTATTTATTTTTGATAAAAAAGGTTCGTTTAAAAAAATAACGGTAGATGAGTATCGTCAACTTGAAACAGAAGCAAGTGAAGTAAGTAAAGTTAAGATTGAACTACGCAATAATTTTTTAGAGAGAATACCGGATGTTATGGTGGTTGACATGCCTGGGTTTGGCTCTGGTGTCCAAGTTCATGACAGGGCTATTGATGAGTATCGTTCAAATAGTCTTGCATATATTGTTGTATTTCCTGCAGATAACATGATTTTGAGAAGCAGCATAGGAAATATTTTAAGAGAATTATGTCTTCATGATATGCCCATTTGTGTAGTAATCACAAAATATGATAAAAAGAATGATGGATTTGTTGATTTATTAGCAAAGCTAAAACAAGATATTAAAAGATGTATAGGAGAAAGAGAAGTTACCTATTGCATTACATCAAGTCTAACAAATGATGCAGAAGAACTTGAAGATTTTTTAGAAGAGATTCAGAAAGAATCCCAGGGGATTTTGGCAAATAAATTTAAAAGATTAACACTTCCCATTGTTGAAACGACAGAGAATTATTTAAAAACAGTAATAAATAGCGGCCCATTAACAGAATCAGAATTGGCTGAACAAAAAGAGAATCTTGAACAGAAAGCTTCGGATATTAAAGAGAAAGTAAATAACAAACGGGAAAATTTTGAAAAGGAAATTGAACAGTGTATTAAAGAAATAAAAGGGGATCTACAACAAGCACTTGAAGCAGAAGAATCAAGAATTGTAACCATGGTTTTAAATGAAGAAAAAATTGAAGAGAAGCTGAAGGCAATTGTTAGAAATACAATTACTGAAAGTATCAAGAAACGTTTTGTTCCGAGATTGGAAAAATACATAAGTGATGTCAATAAAATAATTGATAGTGAAAGATTGGGCGATTTGGGAGCAATTCCGTTCTATTTTGATGTGGACAGCATTAAAAACGGAATTTTAACTAATGTATTAGTCGGTGTTGCTGCGTTCATATTGGGTCCAATACTTGGGGGAATAATAGCAGCGGTTTATTATATTTGGAATAGAAGTGCCAGGGAAAAAGCAAAGAAGGAAATAGAACGGAAACTTCGTACAGAAGTATATCCTCACATTATAAAGGAAATTGAAAATAAGCTCCGTTTTGCTATTAAAGAAAAGATAACATTGATTAATAATGTAATTGATGATGATTTTAAAAAGCAGTTAGAAATTTTGCAAAAGGCAATGAAAGAGCTCGACCAGGATATAGCCAACGAAAAATTGAGCAAAGAAGAACAAATTAACAAGGCACAAGAATACTTAAATAGAGTTGAGGAGATAAAAGATGTGTTACAGTGAAAAGGAATATTACAATCTATTATATAATTTTACTCTATTAAGTAATTTAATTAGACCTAAATCGACAGTGAAGCAATTTAAAGTCGATATAACACGACTTGAGGAAATCATAAATAAGAAGATTCCTGAAGTTTGGAAAGGTAATGCGCCAGAAGATATTTTTGAATTATATGCTGATTTTAAGGCGGAATATGAAAGATTTAGAAACTATATTTTGTACGATAAACTTATAGGGAAAAACATTGTTGCGTTAGGCGGCGGTTTTTCCAGCGGTAAATCCAGCTTTTTAAATGGTTTAATGGGGAAACCGGTTTTGCCTTCCGATATAGATCCATCTACTTCTGTACCTACATACATAGTAAAGGGTGATAAGCATGAAGTGATTGGTATCAATATTTTTGATTCGAAAGTTGGCATGCAACCGAAAGATATAAAAAAAGTTGCATATGGCTTTGGGAAAATTGAAGATGATGATGAAAAGATAATAACTGAAGCAGTTACTTTAGGCCATATTTTGAAAAGTATCTTTTTTTCGACAACGTTACACGCATATGATAATATTGCGTTTTTAGATACGCCAGGTTATTCAAAAGACGATTCAGAGAAATACAGTATTAAAACGGATGAACAAATCGCAAGAGGACAGTTGAATTCTAGCAATTACATTTTATGGTTTGTGCCGGCTGAATTGGGGTTAAGAGATACAGATATTAAATTTATTAAAACGCTGCGCAAAGACATTCCAAAGTTATTTATAGTTAGCAAGGCTGACAAAAAAAATTTGGCGGAATTAACGGAAATTGTAGAAATAATTAAAGAAAAACTCGATAAAAATATAGATTATATAGATATAATAACTTTTTCTAGCAGACCTGATCAAATTTCTGAAAAAGGGAGTAGAAATCTTATCGACACTGATTTACAACGTTTAAAAAATCAGTTGCAAGAATGGAACCAACAAAAATATCAGTCAAATTTTGCTAAAAACTTTAAACGGTTATTTGTCAGATGTAAAGAATATTATGAAAGCGAAATAGAAGAAAAAAGTTTTGATGTTGTGCGATTAAATAAATCGCTTATGAATTTGGCAAAATATCTTGACGATAAAGAAATACTGGAGCCATTGCAAGTAATGGTTCATGAAAAAAACAAAGATGTTAATGAATTAAAGAACATTAACCAAAATTTGAAAAAATTGCAGTCAGAATTTTTTACTGAAATCAAGATAGTTTCTGACAAAGTTGGGATTAAAGAAATGCCTGAACCGTCTGAAATAGACCTCATAGTAGAGGACAGTAGGGATCCATTACATATATTTGAAGAATATAATAAGAGAAATGGAAATCAGGTCAATGATGGTCTGGTTGAATCATTAAGGGAAACGTTTGCTGGCATAAAACCTGTAATTAATAATTGTCCGGGTGGAAGTGAATATAAAAATGAATTATTAAAAATCCTTTTAGAAAACTGCAATATTAAACCGGAAGACATTCGCTTACCGCACTTATTAAAATGAGCCTTCCTTTTAAAGTGTGATGGAGAATAATAAGATGATTAACGAACCCGATGAGTTACGGTATGATACTATGCGATGTAACAAATCGGATAATTATCCGATTTGTAATGAGTTGTTGTTCTCTGACAGTGACATTACAAAAAATATTTATAATAAAATGTTGGGAGTCGTGTTACGGCAGGGGGATGAGATCATTGATTCGCAATGGGCAATCTTTAAAAGAATCATTGCTGGCGCAAATGCCGACTTTGAGGCGATTGAGTATTTAAGGATGGCAAAGCAATTCGATGAAAATGATTTGCAAAAATTTATCGAACTTTGTAGTGAAACGCCGCTAAAATACAGGTTTATTTTAGATTCAATGGTATTAAGTTCCCTAAGTAAGAATCCGGATAATCAGTATAAGCTTATAATAGCTTTTTGTGAAGTATTTAAAATTGAAAAGAATGAAGTTAAATTTTTATCTTCAATGGCTAAAGCAATAGTTGAAATGGATCTTTTATTATATGTAGATGCTTCTTATTGCAAACCTTTTGAGATTGAGGATAAAGTGTTTTATGGTTATTTTTTAATTTTACATTCGTATTTAAAAAATGAGAAAAACATAACGATTCTACAAGGTTTTGATTTCATTAAGGATCCAGTTAACGTATTTGAAGAAAGTCAAAAGGCTGATAAGCTTGCAATTATTAATATAGATCTTTCACCTATAACAACTTCTACGATGCCTTTCTCTATAAAAAATAAAACAATGCTTTTATTAAGTGGTTGTACCATGAAGGGAAGCCGCGAACCTGTAAGTATTGAAGGATGCCAAAACGTAAAATTATTAAATATGACAATTGCAGATTTCCAAAATAGAACATTATGTATTGAAAAAGTAGATACCATGTTAATAAAAAACTGTCTTTTTGAAAATTGTAATTATACATTTCATTTTGATCTTTTTTCATATAGAGGTAGTTTTGAAGATTATGCTGGGGGTGTCATTTATTCAAAAGAAAAACATAATGGTGTTGTAATTATTGATGATTGCCGGTTTATTTCTTGTGGTACAGATATTTTGGGATTTCCAAAAATAAGTCCATGTATATCAAATATAAAATGTGATGTTAGAAATAGCGTCTTTTTAAATTGTTATAGTCGTATCCATCCAGAGTTTGAGCAAGGAAAGTTTGAGCAACATTATAAGGAAATTTTGAAGATTTTGGAAAAGAGAGATATCCGTCTAAAAAAGCCGTTTATGTTTTCTGAAGATTCAAAAGAATGCAATTGTACAATTGTAAATTCACCGATGTTCAATAATTATTCTGATACAAATATGGGCTAACGTATTAGCTGTAATTTAAATGTTTCTCAAAAAACCTGGGAATGGATGGTTAAGAGGATTATGAAAACGATAAGTGAGTTACAACTAGAGATTAGAGGCATACAAAAAGAATTAAATTTATTGAATAATCGATTAAAAGCATTAGATGATGAGTTTATTGATTTTAAAGATTACGATCAGAACGACGACTCGTTATATCAGAGAATATATGAATTAGCAGCCGGAATGCCTGTAATTAGCCATCCGCTCATGAAGGAGGGCCAGCTGGTAAAAAATAATTATTTCGCTATGCTCATTATGGTTGCTACGTTAGAAGATTCCATTAATGAAGATCAGTTATTATTCCTCCAAAGAATTATAATGAGTGATCCTTATAATAATGGGTTGAATCATTATGTTGGTCAACTTAGGAAAATGAAAACGGAAAATGTTATTTACAATTGTAATGAAACTATAAAAAATAGTTTAGCAGAACAACTTTTGCTGGACTTACTTATAATAGCTAATTTAAGCCGTACAAAATCAAAAAAAATCTTTGAGTTAATTGCACAGATAGTAGCATTTTTAGGTATTAATAAGGAACGAGTTCGTCATATAGGTGTTATTGCAGTAACAGTGCTTACGCAAAACATAAATAAATATTCATGCTCTTTTAATAATAGTCAATTGAATTCACAGAAGAGACTAGCCTTATGTGAATTAATAAATGAAGATGCTAAGAGATTTCAGTATTATTTGAAAGAGATCCCTGGGTGGAATGCAATTGTTCAAAATGCTTTTAAATTTAAAAATACAGAAAATAGTAAAAAACAAGGAAATAAAGTAAACAATAACAGACGTTTTGATGCAGAAGATCAAAAAGAAATTGATAAAATTAAGGATAAAATGGACGGTGGCGTTGCCTTCTATAATTTGGGATGGTATTTCGAGACACATGGTAAAAATTCAGAAGCTATATTTTGTTATACGGAGAGTAAAAAGTTAGGGCATAGGATTGCTAGCAGTAGATTACAATATTTAACAATCAAAAACTAAATTGCTTGACGGGGAAGTGATATTTTGACATTAACAGATTTGCAAATTGAATTGAGGGAAATAGAGGAAAAAATAAAAAAACTTCATGTAGAAATTGAAAACATGAAGCCTAAACCAATTAATGAAAATCATAAAAAATTCCTTAGTATTAAAAGTTTGGCAAAACAAAATCCTATCCATATTGAATCACTAAATTTATCTACCAAAACCCAAAAGGCCCTTTTTGTTAATGTATTAGCATATATTGTTTCATTGGAAAGTGTTAACCTTTATGAAAAACTATTATATCTTTGCCGAATGTCTAATGGATGTGGACTTAAGCTGGAGGCAGAAGAAATTTATAAAGGTGGCCTAAAATTTGAAGAACAAGATGTTGGACGAATTAGTGAAGAATTAAGGGGTTTGCGGTATGTATTATTAGTTGAAGCATTAGTGATAGCTAACATAACGGGTAAAGCATCTTCTGTGGTACTCTCTGAAATAGCAGAAATTGCGTCATTATTAACTGTTAACAAGATAGAACTGCAGTTAATTTCACAAGTTGCAAAAAGCAAACTGAGCAAAAATTTGGATTTGTTAAATGGTTACAGTATACCTGAGGTTATTGCTGTTGACAATAAGTTTAATGATTATATACCGCAGGAGTGGATTGAAAAACAAAGAAAAAAATGCTGTGATCCGATTTGTTTGACAGGTCATTTTAAAGGTCGGTATAACTTTTCACCAACAATTAATTATAAAACAACAATTGAAAAGCAATGGAAAAATAATAACGAAATTGTTAAAAAGGAGGATATAATTTTTGAATATCTTTGTCCTGTAACTAAAAATGCGAAAAAGAAAAAGTCTAAAGTTATTAAAGCTCCTAAAAACGGGAAATTGTTTATAGTTGACTACCGTATGAAAAGTGAAATACAAAATAAGGGAGCTAACTACAAGTACAATACATATAGAGCTGTATATGTAGTTTCTTATTATGATAACTACAAGGATTTTTGTGAATGGATAAAAGCAAAAATTAAGTTTGATAGAATAGTAAAGAAATTTTAGGTTAAGGAGGCGTTAGTATGGCATTTTTGAACGATGATATGAGAGATTTTGATATTTACGCTAACAAAGTAGAGAAGATTGTTAATAATATTTCAGGACATGCTAAACAGGAAGATGTTGACGCACTAAATAAGCTGTTAGCGAATTTTAAAATGAAAACCGAAGATTTTTATAGGGAGAACAGGAAACTTAATATTGGCGTTATTGGACAGGTAAAAGCTGGTAAATCATCCTTTTTAAATGCTCTCTTATTCGACGGAAAAGAAATCTTACCGAAAGCGGCTACACCTAAAACCGCAACATTGACCAAAATGGAGTATTCGGACAAGAATATTATTCAAATCGAATACTATTCTAAAGAAGAATGGGCAGTGATTGAAGAGAATGCAAAAATTGATTCGGAAGGTGAAATTTATACTTCTGCCCGTGAGCTCGTAGAAATGGTTAAGAATAATGGAATTGACGCCGACTTGTTGCTTGAAAAGGGAAAAGAAACCAAAGAATTTGATGAATATGATGAACTTTTATCAGGTTTAAATGATTATGTTGGTGAAGATGGGAAATATACACCGGTCGTTAAGTCAGTTATATTATATTTAAATAAAGAGGAATTTAAAGGAATTTCTATTGTCGATACCCCTGGCTTAAATGACCCAATTGTTTCCAGAACAATTCGTACAAAAGAGTTTATGGAAGTATGTGATGTTGTCTTTTTCTTGAGTCCTTCCTCTTATTTTTTAGATCAGAATGACTGGACATTATTATCTACTCAGTTGCCGCAAAAAGGGGTAAAGAAATTAGTGTTGGTGGCAAGTCATTTTGACAGTGCAATCAGGGATATATTACAACCTCAAAATCAAGATGACATCTTTGGCGAAGTTGAGAATTCTACTGACAGTATCCCTGATGCATGTAAAATGGTAGAAAGAAAAAATAAACGACGTGCTCAGATTATGACTGAAGAATTTCTTAATGAGTTGAACTTGCGTCATTCTTCTGAAGCATTAAAAGCAGTTATAAAAGACTGTGGAAATCCTATCATGGTTTCTTCATTAGCATATAACATGATAAACAAGGAACCTGCAGAATATACAAAAGAAGAACGTGGGCTGGCTGATGCTTTAAAACCGTATTCTAAAGATTTACAATCCGAATTGAAGTTGATTGGTAATTTTGAAGAAGTGAAAGCAATATTTAAAAACGCTACTGAAGAAAAAGAAAAAATTTTTAGGGAAAAGGCAAGAGATTTTGTGCCTAATGCGAAGGAAGAATTAAAAAATTTGCTTAACAAATTTTTGGAACGAACAAGCAAGCGGATTGATATTTTGGAGGACAACGACCAAGCTCGGCTTCTAGAGAAAAAAGCCGTAGTGGAAAAACAAATTGGCTCGATAAAATCGGATATAGCTACAGTATTCGGAGATTTAAATAATACAATTGAATCAGAAAAGGTGCGTGGAATCCACGAATTACGTGAAAAAAGTAAAGAGAATCTTACTGTTAAGGAACGGACTGGTACTAAAACCGGTCATGGTTCATATGAGAAAAAAGATTACATATTAGGCTTTATTCCTTGGGGAAGTCATAAAGTGCCATATACATACGATATACATTATCAATATTGTATTGCAGCAGATGCGATAGAAGCTTTAAATCAATATAGATTGGAAGCTTCCAGCTTAATTGAAACAGCATTCACCAATGCGATTAAATTGAAGGAATTAAGAAGGACGCTCCTTGATGTAATCATGAACAATTTTGATATGGGGAGCGAGAAGTTTGATGTATCGTATTTTAGGTCTGTTGTGGAAGAAGTTGTCAACAGCATTGAATATCCAGTGTTTAAGATAGACATAGGCGATAATGTTAAAAATATAACGGCATATTTTAGTGGTGAGATTACAAGTGCCAATGAAAAAACGGCTCTTATTACTGCGTTGGGGAGTGCGGTATTAAGTGTTAATGATATGTTAATTGAGAAATTTACTACAGAAGTAAAAAAATTTAAAAGGGCGATGACTGCCTGTAGTCAAACAGTACAAGACAATTTATTAAACAATATTTCCGCTGAATTTAAGTTACTGCTTCAAGAATGTGAAAATAAGAATAAGGAAATTATTGGATATAAGGAATACGAAACAATCTTAATAAATGAATTGGAAAAGTTAAAATAAAATAGAGCGGAGGTATTATGAAACAGAAAAAGAGTGCTGTTTTATTAAAACAGGATCAGTTAAATAAGGAATTAAAAGGTTCATTGGAAACTGCTGCTGCAATTATTACAAAAAGTTATCTGGATAATCTCGATACACTGCCTATTGTACCGCCTTCAGAAGAAGATAAAGAAGTTGATTTAACTAAGTGCGGAAACTTCTATAAGTTAACTAAGCTCGTTTTTAATAAAGAAGAGAATTTTTTAAATAAACTTATAACCATTGTAAATGTTGCTTCTGTCATTGATTGCACCTTAGCAACAATCATTAGAAGTGACGGAAGTAAAATTGATTATTATTTTGGTCTTGTTTCTAAAAATGCAGATGGTGAAACCGAAAAAGAGGAAAAACGAAGGTTGGCTAATGCGGCTTCATTTAAAGGTGCTATAGAAGGTAACCTAACTGGATCGGAGATTGATGTTGTTTCTAATACAAATATTGAAGAACTAAAATCTATTTTAAAAAATGGTAAAAACTATTCGTCGGTTTCAGGAATAGTTGCCTTGCGTGATGAGGCCGATAAAAGCATTGAGGGATATGTTCAGGGGATAGAAAATTTGGTTGACTCATTAAAAGGACAGAAATATACACTGGTTATGTTAGCTGATCCTATTGCTACAACCAAACTGCAAATTATTAAACAAGGTTATGAAATGCTCCACACCGAATTATCCAGCTTTGCGCGTAGTTCTGTTATTATCAATGAAAGTGATACCTTGTCAATTTCAAAATCTAAAACCGATGGAATCTCCAAAGGTATTTCACAGGGTATCTCTATGACACAAACTAATACAAAGACTAAAGGTAAATCTTTTGGTTTTAGTGCAAGTGGCGGAATTAACTTTGTCGTTTCAGCAAATGTAGGGATTAATGGTGGGTTTAATTGGAGTTCGTCTGAAGGAGTTTCGCAACAAAGAAATTCTACGGAAAATCAGCAAACTAATCAACAAAATACTGATCAGCGTGGTACTGCGAAAACAAGTGGAAAGAGTTTGCAGCTTAATTTTGAAAACAGATCGGTAAAAGCACTTTTAGATAAAATTGATAAACACCTTGAAAGACTTGATGAATGTGAAAGTTTTGGAGCTTTCGATTGTGCAGCTTATGTTATTGCTGATACAAGAGAAACTGCCTTAACTGTTGCCAGTAACTATAATGCCTTGATGCGTGGCAAAGAATCTTGTGTTCAGGCTTCTCATGTAAATATGTGGTATGATAGTGAAAAAGTTAAGTCGATAGGGATATATTTAGGAGCTTTATCTCATCCAAGATTCTTTCAAACAAAAAATGAAAAGGAAGAAATTATTGTCACACCTGCTTCAATTATTAGCGGTAATGAACTTGCTATTCAGATTGGTTTGCCTAAAAAATCCGTAGCAGGAGTAACAGTTACCCCCATGGCCTCTTACGGACGCAACATAACCGCCGTTAAAAACGATTCATTTGAATTAGGTTGTTTATATCATATGGGACACAATGAGGGGGAAATAGGCAAAGAGCAGAAAGTTGATTTAGATATTGAGAGCCTTTCGATGCATACCTTTATTACTGGTTCTACCGGTTCAGGAAAATCAACAACCATCTATTCAATGTTAGAACAGTTAATGAATCACAAAGTTAAAGGTGACAATAATACCATTAAATTTTTGGTTGTTGAACCAGCGAAAGGCGAATATAAAAATAGGTTTGGAAGTTACGAGAATGTCAAAGTTTACGGCACGAATTATAAAAAAATGCCGTTATTGAGAATCAATCCGTTCAGCTTTCCTGAAGATATTCATGTTTTGGAGCATATTGACAGATTAATAGATATTTTTAATGTGTGCTGGCCAATGTATGCTGCTATGCCTGCAGTTCTAAAAGACTCTATAGAACGGGCTTATGTTGTTGCTGGCTGGAATCTTGAAACGTCAGAGTGCAGGTATTCTGATAGTATGGGCAAACCGTTATTTCCGTCATTTATTGATGTTTTGGAACAGGTTAATGTCACAATGAATGAATCTGCATACTCTGCGGACAGCAAGAGTGATTACAAAGGCGCATTGTGTACCAGGCTAAAATCATTAACAAATGGATTATATGGTCAGATACTTACTAATAACGAATTGACAGGAAAAGAATTGTTTGATTCTAACGTTATTATTGACTTAAGCAGGACTGGCTCAAGTGAGACTAAGTCTTTGATTATGGGTTTACTTGTTTTGAAGCTGCAGGAATATCGTATGGCTCATGCCGGAAGCGGTAATGCTCCGTTGAGACACATTACTGTTCTTGAAGAAGCACATAATATTTTGAAACGTACATCAACAGAACAGACTAGTGAAGGTGCTAATGTTTTAGGAAAGTCAGTAGAAATGCTGGCAAATTCTATTGCAGAAATGAGAACATATGGCGAAGGTTTCATCATCGCCGATCAGGCGCCAGGGCTAATGGATATGTCTGTTATCAGAAATACAAATACAAAGATTATTCTTCGGTTGCCTGATATTGCAGACAGAGAATTGGTTGGCAGGGCTGCCGGATTAAATGATGAGCAAATTGTAGAACTTTCACGACTTAAGAATTTTGTCGCTGCTGTTTATCAGAATAATTGGCTCGAACCGGTTCTTTGTAATATTGACACGAATTTTAAAAATGCCACCCCGTATGTTTATGATGGCAAAAACTTAGCGGAAATTGATAAGAAAAAATTGATTAATTTCCTGTTTTTGCCTATCGAAAAAAGGAAAGAATTAGACAGTAAGTATGTTGATTCGTTGGTTGATGATGTTTGGAAATTATCCATTCCTTTGCAATCGAAAATTTCATTTATGCATTTTGCAAAAGAATGTGACGAAAAACAAGAGATGACACTTATGGAAAAAATCATATATCATTTGTTTAATTCTGAAGTTGCTTTTAGTCTTGCAAAGGGAAAACAAGATAATATTAAAGAATGGTATGATTATATCAAAGGGGTGTTAGACCCAAGTATTACAGAAATGACAGAAGTTCGGCAACAGTCAATAGTGGCTCTTTTAACAAAAGTCAAGGCAGAAATGGATAATAAGTTTGAATTTTTCAATGATTTTATGAATAGCCCATTAATCTTGATTGAAAGGAATGGTCGCTGAAATGGAACTGATGAATCGTGCCAGTGAAATTTCTGAAGTGCAAGAAACAAAGGACTCTAGTAAAAAAGGCTTTGAACAGACTGCTCTTAATAATTACCATGCACTTTTAGAAAAAAATGCTGTTGAAGGCGATAATTCTACTAATTCTACAAATGAAGAAAGAACTGATTCCTGCAAGAGAAATATTTCTGAAACCGCTGATGAAACTGTAGAAACCAGTGCCAAAGAGACAGATACTGAATCAAAACCAGAGATTGAAAAAAATGTTGTTCAAGAACCTGTTGAAACAGAGGAGCAGAAACCAGATTACACAGAAAAGAGAGAAGCGAATAGTCAATATGAACTAAACGGTAACCTTTATGAAACTGATGATAGTGGCCAAACTTATAAAAAGAATGGTAAATTATTACCTAATATTGAATATACTGTTAACGGGAATACCTATAAAACAGATGCACGTGGAAGGATAGTATCTTGCGAAGCAAAACCTAAATATACAGAAGAAGGACCGCGTGATAATGAAAAGCAGCGTGAGGCTGGTGGGAAAGAACGGAAAGAAAATGATGATGGTGGGCATATAGTTGCCAGGGTACTCGGTGGTTCAGAGGGTGAAGAGAACCTTGTTCCTATGAGAAGTACAATTAATAGGGGCGACTATAAAAAGATGGAAAATGAGATAGCAAAAGCTATTCAAGAAGGCAAAGATGTTACTGTAAATATTGAACTCGAATATGACGGAGAGTCCGAACGACCATCGAAAATTAAAGTGATTTATGCAATTGATGGAAAAACGACAGTTGTGGAATATGATAACGAAGAAGACTCAACAGAGCTATTAGATTCAGTAGAAAATTTAATTAGTGAAGAGGACTATACCAATCTTAAAGAAGAAATTGCTGATATGAAAGAAGATGGTGCTAACGCATCTATAACATCTGTAAAAATTGAGTATGATGAAAGTGGGAAGCCGGTAAAAGTTACTGTTGGAATGTTGGATGAATCAACGGGACTTAAAACATATATGGTTTATGAGCCGAAACAGGAGGGATAAATATGAAACCTGAAACAATGATGTATGAAAAAATTAAGCAGGTTATTCCTGAGAATAGTGATAAAACGATATTTTTTGCATCAATAACTAAAACAAGCTATGAAGTGTTTTTCTATTCTTTCATTAATGGTGAGCCAAAACAGTGCTATACATTGGCCGAAGAAGGAAAACTAGATGAAAATAGACTTGCGGAAGTTTTTGATTCAATGGTCAATATTATTCGAAATTCAAAAGTGTTTAAAGAAGATAAAATAAATATTGCTACCATAAGATTTGAAGATTTGAAAATCAATATGGATATGGAATATTATGAAAAAAATGCTCGTATGTATAAAATAAAAAAAGAATGGCAAGATAATAATATTTGATAGATTTTTTAGAAATTAATTCTATATGACTACTTTTTACCCATCCATCACCACCAGCTTTCACGCAAGCGAAGGCGAGAAGCTGGTGTACAAAGCTTTACAAAAATTAAATAATGATTACAGCGTCATCCATTCCTACCGATGGCTGGGGGATGAAAGTCAGCGCCGCAGCGAAGGCGAGGCGGATTTTCTCATTATCCATCCGGCGAAGGGGATTTTGTCTGTAGAAGTAAAAGCAGGCGGCGTGACCTTCCGCAATGGAAATTGGATCCAGATCAATCGCAACACCGGCACGGAGAAGGTAATGGATCCTTTCGGCCAGGCGGCGGAAAGCCAGTACCGGGTACGTCTGTTGCTGCGGAACAATTTCCGGGGAGCCATGCCGCTCATTGGGCGGGCGGTGTGGTTTACTTCTGTTTGCGTTGATAAAAATGTGAAGCTGCCGCCGGAAGCGGTGCGGGCTATTATTCTGGATCA
>AUXO015766915.1_pt1 | contig 14074 bp, 23 predicted proteins | sample 768731 | NCBI WGS metagenome assembly AUXO01 (sample SAMN02715735, study PRJNA202380) | gut metagenome | biome: sheep rumen | host: Ovis aries | place: New Zealand: Palmerston North | reverse complement strand
TGGAAACCTATTGAGCGTACAGCTGAAGAACAAGCACAGGTGGATGCTGAACGTGAGCGGGTACTCGCATTAGGTAACAACCCAGCTCAAACAAAACCTGTAATTACTAAACCTAAGATCAGTAAATCTGTTAAGACTGTAGCTGGTCCTGTAGAAACAGATTATGCTGAAGAAGAAAAGCAGGTTAAACTTTTCGAGCATCAGAAACTTGCTCGCAACAAGTTTAAGAACCTTGATGAGATTGCACTGTTCTTTGAAATGGGCTGTGGTAAATCTGTAACCAGCTTGTCCATCATGATAGATAAGTACAAGGAAGGTAAGATTGATAGTCTGCTTATTGTAGCACCTAACGATGTACATAAGCAGTGGTTTGATGATCTTTGTAATGAAGATGCTTTGTTGTCAAAGATCCTTGAGCAGGAACATGTGCCATGCACAGGGCAGATATTAGGCGGGAGAGGTGGTCAGAAGCAGTTCTATGATTTTGAAGACGATGGTAAATTACACATTGTCTGTGTAAACATAGACACGTTCTCGCAGCCACATAAATGGGAAGTAATAGTTGACTGGGTAAATAAAAATAAGACAGCTATCATTATTGATGAAGCTACGTCTATTAAGAATCCTAACAGTAAACGATCCCAGCGTATGCTTTATGAGTTCAATGATGTAATGAAGAAACGCAATACAGTGTTATTTAGTGGTAAGAAACCAAACACATCAGTACGTTGTGTTTTGACTGGTACACCAGTATCAAATGGTCCTATGGATCTTTGGTCTATCATGGAGTTCATTAAGCCGAACTACTTCAACCGTAATTACTATAGCTTTATGAATTACTATGGTATGCATACAAGGCTTAAGCTTGATACAGGTCAGCAGATAAGTGTACTTTTGACAGAGAAGACCTGGCACGGTATTAAAGGATGCAAAGATTATTCTAAAGCATTCAATACATTCGGTTGTTCTGAAGATACTTACATGACAGTAATGCACCAGGATCATTACATCGGACCTTACAAGCATGCTGATGAATTGAAGCAGTTACTTGAACCAGTTGCTGTGTTCGCTAAGCTGACTGACTGTGTAGACATGCCACCTGTACATTACATTACAAAAGAGATACCTTTGTCAGACGCACAGAAAGCATGCTACGCAGATATGAAGCATGACTTACTTGCTACATATGATGATAATGTAGCTACAGCTAAGAACAAGTTGGTAGTCACCCTCAGGTTACAGCAGATAGCAAGTGGATTTATCATGGGTCATAAGGAAGTTGACCCTGAAGATCTTGATTTACCATGCTGGTCAGATGCAGAAGCAGCTGATGAATATGATGTAACACCTGATGAAGTTATATGGCTTGGTGATACAAATCCAAAGCTTGAGCAGCTCAAACGTGATGTTGCAGAGCTTGATAAGCCACTGCTAATTCTTACCAGGTTCTCAGCAGAAGCAGCTAAGATCTATGACATGCTCAAAGACGATTATAGCTGTATGCTATTTACAGGTTGGAAGACCACAGGAAGCATTGAAAAGTTTAAAGCTGGTGAGTTCCAGGTCATGGTTGCTAATACAACTAAGATTGCTCGTGGATTCAACCTGCAGATTGCACACACTACAATCTATTACAGTAACACATTCAGCATGGAGTTACGTCAGCAGTCTGAGTTCCGTACTTTCCGTATGGGTCAGAAATATCCTTGTACTTATATTGATTATGTGTCATGTGAAGTCGATAAGACTATCGCTGAAGCATTGAGACTTAAGAAAGGATTGCTTGAATATATCCGTGATAAAGATATAAGTGAGGTAGTGTGATGAAACAGTTTATTCTAGGGTTCATTTCAGCAAGTATCATTGGTGCATGGGTCTGTCTTGCAGTAGCAAAGATAATACCAATTAAAATTGCAATACTTGTTCCTGTTGGAATAGTTATTGGATTTCTTTTTGCTTTAGGCCTGATAAGTTTTTTATGGGATAAATAAGGAGATGATATAATGGCACTGAAACCGGTTAGCACTAAGTATATAACTAAACTTGTGTGTGATTTTTGTGGTCATATACAAGATGAAGTTGGTGTTCCAACAGAACATGAAGGTGAAGAGATTTCTTTTACATGTCCTATTTGTAATATTGGTGAGCTGCAATATGAGCAGCTGCCAGTCACAGAATACGTAGATGAGGAGGATGACTAGTGGCAGTTCTTGTTGCTAAGCCTGGTAAGTATGCAAAGTGTGCTTGCTGTGGCAGTGATAAATATGACATGCATGAGTTCCAGTTCTTCCAGGATATTGGAATGAAGACATGTATTACATTGTGTAAACCTTGTGTGTATCAAATGGCAAATATGATAGCACAAGATACAGTAGATAAATTGGAGGCAAAAGATGACAAAAGAACAGAGAACAATTAAAGCACAGGCAGTACAGATTACTGAGTTAACTAATGAAATAGCAAGATTGAAATCAGACCTTGACTCTGCCCGCAAGTACAAAGAGCAGTCTGACAATGAACTGAAAGATGTTCATGCTACGTTTGACTTACTTGGTGTTCCACAACGTGTTAAGAATACTTACTATGACCTTACTGCTAATGCACGTTTGACACTATTTCTTGCTCAGACAAACGGTATTAAGGTTGAACAGCCTAAGGAGGACAACTAATGTTTACCAGTTTTATTTTATGTCATGTAGATGATGAGCCTATTATGATTAACATACAGGACATCAGTTATGTGTCAGGTAATCAGATATTTCTTCGTTCTAGACTAGATGAAGAAACTTGTATTGCGGTTGATGAATCGTTTGATATAATCAATGATAAGTTATGCCAGGAGTTGAATAATGGTAACTAAGATTTGTCCTAAATGTGGTAAGCCAAGTTATGTAGACATACCAAAAGACGCTTATGAAAAATGGCAGTTTGGTATGTTGTTACAGGAAGCTTGGCCAGAAGGTTCCGTTACAGAACGTGAAGTGTTACTGAGCGGTTTATGTAAAGAGTGTCAGGAAGGAGTATTCGATGACGTACAAGGAGAGACAGGCATTCCGGAAGACTGATGCCTGGCACAAATGGAAAGCTAAGTGTAGGTTACATACGACAAAGGATTTCATTACAAAAGAACCTTTGTGCCGTAACTGGAACCTGCATCACTTAGATCTTAATGTACAGCGTTATGACCATATAACGGATATGAAACGGTTCATGCCACTTAACCCTAAGACTCATGAGATTATTCATGAACTCTTTAAGTGGTATAAAAAAGATCATAAGGTTCTTGACCGTATTAAAAAGACACTTGATATGATGGAGGAATACACAAGTGAAGTTTTACACAGGAACAACAAAGTGGAAACACAAGAAGACGGGAAACATTTATTACCTGATAAAAGCTGACGTAATTGAATGTACTAATGGCCGTGAAGATAAAAAGTATGCTGTGTATATGTCAGCACATACCGGTATGGTATTCTGCCGTGAACAAGATGAGTTCTACCAGAAGTTCGAAAAATGTGAATGAACAAACAAACTTTGATCAAAAAAATTATTTTGTACATTTATACGTCATAATATCAGTATGACTGATGAAAAGATTAAGCAGCTGATTAGAGAGACTTTGGAGCCAATGTTCGAAGAACTTGTGGAACTGGACTTCAAAGTCTTTTCTAGTCTTACAAAGAGTCTTCCAGCAGATATGCCAGAGGACAAGAAGTTGGAATTAATTAATGGTATATTAAAATCCCATGGTGACGCACTAGCTGCTTCTGTAAAGTCTAGTGTACCAGCTGATTTTGATATAAAGGTAAAGGAGGCCTATAATGGCAGAAGATCTTAGTTACTTGAATGCAGGTATTCAAGAGCAGGATAAAGGTGTACTGAAGAACCTCAGTACTATGGGTGAGAAACTTAAAGAACTTAAGCTTGCTATGGACATTAAAGCAGCAGAAGCTGAACAAGCCAAGAAAGCTTATGAGCATTTTGCTAATGTAATTATTCCACAGGAAATGTTCAGTGCAGGCGTTGAGTCAATTGGACTTAGTTCTGGTGGGTCTCTTAAAGTTAAACGCAACTATTATTGTCAGCCTAACAAGAACGAAGAAGACCGCAGAACAATTGTTAAATGGCTTCGTGAGAACGGCGGTGGACATCTTGTTAAACATGATGCTTCAGTCTCGGCTTCTGATATGGAGAAGCTTGAAGCAAGTGGTATTCCATTTATTGAGAATACTTCGGTTAACACTACAAGTCTTAAGTCATTCTTGAAAGATAAACTGGGTGTAACAACAGGCGTTCAACAGATTACTGTTGAAGACATACCTGCTTGTATACATTTCCAGGAAGTTACTACAGTTGAATTGGAGGTATAAAATGAGTAGTAGAGCAGGGAAAATGGAAAAAGAAGTCGCTAAAGCAGGGTTACCACCCCAGGAAACAAAAACAGTTGGTATTCGTATTGATGTCAAGATCGATGAGACAGAACGTTCTGTGCTTATTGAAATTGCAGGAGTACCTAAAGACCTACCACAGGAATTCGAACATACAATTGTGCAGACAGCAGAACGACAGTTCGCTCAATCTGTTAACAGTTATATGTTCATAACAACCTTTGAAAAAGGTAAGACTGGCAAAGAAGACAAGACACCTGTTTTCTATAACTTGTCAAAAGCTAATCGCATTGAGGTGCTCGACCTCGTTAAAGTATACGAAATTGAAGATAAGAAATAACAGAGGCTGCTATGTCTTTATTTGACGACGTTTACGGTTTGTCTTATAAGAAAGCAGAAGAGAAAACAAACATCCTGGTTGAAGAGTTAAAAGCTCAGACTAACCAGGGGTTTGAATCTCTTGAAGACTTAGTAAGCTGGGCACATGATCATCTGTTAGACAAAGTGGTTTATATGAACATGAACCATAAGTTCTTCTGTGTATCACACAAAGGTGAATTATTAACTGCCTCAGATTTCACTAACTATTATAAGACATTACTGTTCACCTGTGAAAAAATAGGTGGTAAAATAATTACTGTGCCTTGGGCACCAGAAGGGTTTGACTTTTATGATAAGGCCTATATTGCTGCAGAACAGTCTGATGGTATTCATCGTCCTCTGTTTTATAGAGACTATACTGTTCCATCAGGTTACTATAACGAAGAAAAAGATGCTTTCAATGTTGCGAAGCCATTCCCGGTGTTCGCAAAAGAAACTGGTAAAGATACTTCGCATATTTACACTTATATACAGCATATCGCTGGTGAGTGTGCTCCTTGGTTGCTGGCTTGGCTACGTGCTAAGTTACTTTATCCTACTGTAAAAACACAGGTAGTACCAATCATTGTGTCTCGTGCACAGGGATCTGGTAAGACTACATTTGCAGAAGTTATTTGCAAAGGTTTGTTTGGTAAGGATAATGTAATTGTATCTGACCAGTATGACTCAACTGCAAGGTTTAATGCAGACTATGCTGATGCGTTGATAGTGTGTCAGGAAGAGAAGGAACTTGAAGATAAACGCAATCCAGCAGGTGCCTTAAAGTCAAGAGCAACTGCTACTACAATTCGTAAGGAGCAAAAGGGTGTAGACCCAATATACCAGGAGTCTTATACAGACTTCATTATGACCACAAACAAAGATGTTCCAATCAAGTTTGATGGCCGTGAAGATCAACGAAGGTTTATGATTATGGAAGCGGATGAACATTTTACAAGAAAAGAGTCTAGTCTTGCTGATGAAGTATTCACAAAGCTGTATGGTTATGATGCAAACTTTAATAAGGCAGGAACACCTTTCCAGGAAGACAAAGACCTTATAGCACAGTTTAAGCATGAGCTCTTCACCAACGAAGAGATTGCTAAAGTACCACTTAGAAACTTTCCTAAGACAGCAGCATATAATCGCTGCTTCAGTATACCTAGAACTACTGAGGCAACAGAGATTGAAACAATCCTGCGAGCACTTGCTCCATTCATTAAGGCAAGTCTTGAACAGGATAAACTTGTTGAAGTTGTTGATACACTTAAACTCAGTGATATTATTGAAGTTACTAATGCAATGCAGTTTATGCCAGAATACAAGAACTATAAAAAGTATGTTGCTTTGTGTAGACCACTTATATTCTGTGATGCAACAACCCGAAAGCCTTATGCGCATGCTACTGTTGAACGTGGTATTCTTGATTGTGGCCCTTGGTTACTGTCAGAGTATGGTATTAAGATTGAATCATGTACTGATCCTATTCCAGGTGGCTTTGAACGAATAGCGGGGCGCTATCGAATGGCTATGACTGCAAGGTTCACACTTGCTCTTGATGAAGATACTCAGATTCGTGAAATGCCAACAATTGCACCAAGAATAAGTGGGGTCACCCTCAGGTCAACTGAAAGAATTGGTCAGCGTGTTCGTGTAAACAACAAGTTTAGGCCTGATCCTAATGGCTGTTTTGAGACAGTCAATGAAATGAAACCTGGTGTCGGAGGTCTTACTAACAAGAGCCAGAATGTTCAGTATATGGACACCTTCTTGCTTGAGTCAGATGAGACCAGTCATTTAAACAAACAGCTTGAAAAGCAACGAGCTGAAGAATGGGAGTTAACAAATGGACAAGAACCTATACCAGCAGATGTACTCTACAGCGAAAGATTACAATTTGCCCGTAAAGAAGCAGAGAGGATCTTTAATGATGGAATTGCCTGCAGACTTGTTTATTCCGGTGCTAAGTCATATCATCTCCTTGTTAGAGTTAAAGATGCTCCTACAACAATTGAAGAATACTCATGGCTCCATGCTTACCTTTGCACGAGTATCTCAGACAAGCTCGTATTCGATGAAAGTACAAGCGACCCAGCAAGGCTTACAAGAAGTCCTATCGAATTGCAGCGGTACAGTGTTGCTTACGGTATCCAGGTTGAAGGTACCCAAGGACTCATCTCAGAGAACTGGAATCATGTATATGACATTAGATGGCGAGAACTGTTTAACCTCTGGAAAAACAGGCCGCTTAAGAAGTCTGAGCAAGTTCATGGAAAGCGACTTATGCCTACTAGGCCCGAATACCAAGATGCTGCAGAAGCAATTATTGACACTACGTTCTGGACGGACGCAAAGTGGGACGGAGAGCGACAGCGATGTTTCTTCCCCGCTTATAGAATCCTTAGGTTACTGGGCTACACACATGCACAACTTTGGGACGAAGGAATAATGACAAAAGGTGTAGAAAAGTATAAGCATAAAGATGAAGTCGGCTACTGGAGATCACGTGGCAAGTCTTCAATTATACAACAGATTGATGAGCAGATTGATGAATACGAAGCTTCTTTGGAGGTAGAAGAATGAGTGTAGATGTAACAATCTTTGATGACCCTATATGGGAGTATACTCTGGTAAGGAAATTACAGCCTTATATACCAGCCGTAAGACGTTGGTGGTCTGAATATGAGAATATGAAAATTGTTAGCACAGGTGTTTGTACAATTAAGTATGATGATCTTGAAGTTCCACCTGGACTTGTAATGCGTATGACTAATACACCAGCAAGATCTCCAATCAAAAATGTTCAGGCTTTTCCTTTTGTACCTTCGTCTTACCTTCAGATCACAGGTGTACCTGGTGGAGCAAGTAGAATGATAGAACGTGTTTGCTATAATGGTTTGAAACTTGAAGAGTTCACAATTATCGAAAAGCATAACCTACCATCATCTTATCAGAAAGGGCAGCTGCTCTGCTTTGTTCCAACTACAGTGTTAGAAGGAGCAAGAGAGATGGGTAAGTATGTTTATCTTACCCTACCAGAGCTTTGTGCACTGGCAAAAGGTGAGGTATTACAGTCGGTTCCTGGTAAATGTGCCAGGTATCTGGGTGTATAAAATTGTTTGATCAATATTGTTAAAACGACGTTTTTTGCAATATAATCAATAACATCACAGTTTGTGATAACATTAAACTATTCGAGGTCATTAGTTTGACCTACTAGGAGTATCTTATGGCTAACAAGACAGTAGCAGAAGACACAAGTTTCTTGGGAGATTTTGCAGGTGCAGGTCTCGATTCAATCACAGCAAATGAACAGGCAATTCCTTACCTTGGTTTGGTACAGCCTGACTCAGATGCTGCAGCTGATGGTGCAACACCAGGTGTATGGCGCAACTCAGCAACTGGTGAAGAATATGGCAATGTAGTAACAGCCATCGTTCTTGCATTCAAAACAATCTGGAATGAACGTGAAGGTGTTTCTCCGTTCCGTACAGTTGGTCGCTATGAACCTCATTCAATTGAAGTTACAGTTACACAGCCTAAAGGTGGTAAAGGCTATCCAAAGATGACCAATCCAGAAACAGGCAACGAAGTACAGGAACTTTATGTTTATGCTCTTGTACTGCCAGAGCATCCTGAAGCAGGAGTTCTCCTCTTCAATCCAACAGTATCTTCTATGAAGACCTGTAAATCATGGAACACCATGCTCAAATCACAGATTCTTCAGAATGGTCAGCAGGCACCTATCTTCGCATTCCAGTGGGATATGGCTTGTGAACTTGCCGACAATCCACAGAAGAAAGGTGCAAAGATGGCTCGTTTCTGTCATGTACAGAAATCAGCTCTTATCTCAAAAGAAATGTTTGATGCACATGTTCAGCCACAGCTCCCATCAATCCAGCAGACAGTCCTGTCAATAACACAGGACGCTGGTGTTGACGAAGCAGCTGAATAAAATTAAGACCCTGGGTCACGATGATCCGGGGTCTTGTTATCTGTGAGGAATAAAAAGACATGAATAACTTGATTAAAAATAATTTTGGTACTGGTGTTAAACATGATGAAGGTAAAAATAGACTGGACCTTATTGAACCGGAGTTCATTGAAGGTGTTGGTAAAGTTCTTACTTTTGGTGCAGAAAAGTATGGCCCAAATAACTGGCAGAATGTTGACGATGCTGAGAACAGATATTATGCTGCAACATTAAGACACTTACTTGCATGGCGTAAAGGTGAAAAGACTGACCCAGAGTCTGGTCTCAGTCACTTGGATCACGTTGCAACTAACATAATGTTCTTGCAGCATTTTGAAAGGGAGGACGATGAATAATGTCAGACTTAAATAATTTTTGTTTTACAGGTAGACTTGGTGCAGATGCTGTTGTAAAGACAACACCAAACAACAAGACTATCATGGAAATGTCAGTTGCTATCAACACAGGTTATGGTGACTATAAAAAGACACTTTGGGTAAAGGTTAAGCAGTTCGGTGATCGTGTCCGCAACATTGCTCCAATCTTTGTAAAGGGTGCACAGGTTACTGGTTCAGGTGAAATTGATACAGATGAATGGACTGGTAAAGATAATACTCAGCACTTTGATATTGTTGTCAAGTGTATGAATGTTCAGCTTATGAGTAGCAAGAAAGCAGATACTAAAGAAGTTGAACCTGAACCTACGGATGAGGAGCCGGTATTCTAATGGCTAAGATACCTGAACACTTAATCAATGCTGAAGTTGGTCATGAGCCAGAACCAATAGGAGACGGGCATGACTCAGAAAGAATCTGGGACAGTAAAAATCAAAGATATGTTGAAGCATATAGAAAGGTTTTTGCAGACGCCCTTGGGATCGAACCATCTCAGATACCTGACGATATGTACGTACACCATATTGATGGTGACCGTAGCAATAACGAGCTGGACAATCTGATGCTTTGTACTAAGAAAGCTCATGAGAATCTTGAGACTCTTATTGACCCTAAGAAATATTGCAAAAAAGATTGATCAAAAGTTGATTAATTAAAAAGTTTGAAGTATAATATAAGTACTTTAAGCGGTGTGTAGTGTGCGAATGGCTAGCACTTTGTTATGCAGGTTCGAATCCTGTCTACACACATTTTACAGCATATATTTGCTGTACCATTACAGTAACTCTTTTTAAGAGTATGTCAAATAACTCTCTAAACGCGGGAAGGTTGGTCAGCTGCATGACCGGAATGCAGTAAGCGAAAGCGAGTCACAGGTTTACTTTGCCATTGATCCTGTGGCGGACGTGACTGTCAGCACATGTGGAACGCATGTAGACCTCACAATACTACAGCTTGCAAAAATCGAATGCAGGTAGTGAGGCCTTAGTTTAGAAATAGAACCGGCAGTCACATTTTTATTTTATACACAGGAGGCCAGCTATGAAGGAAATAGCACAACAGTTCCGTAAAGAACTACAAGAACTTCTTGACCGGTACAAAAACCGGTTAACTAACCCACAAATAATGCGAATTGCACAACCTATCTTTACTAAAACAATTGGAATAAGAGACAACCCAGAACGTCTCACTACTATTAATGGCATTAGAGTACCTGCTGAATTATTAGAAGGACCTGACCCTGAGTTTAAGAAAATGCTAAAAGGAGAATTCAGATGCATAGACTAATTGCAATGGACGTTGAGACGTATGGTAACTATTTAACTGACCCTGATGCACGTATCTTGTGCTGTGGGGCACATGGTGAAGGCATTCATAGGGTATTTGACTTTGATGACCCTAATCAGGTTAAGGAATGCTGTGATATTGTTGCAGATCCTAACACTGACATTATATGGCATAACTGCTTATTTGATAATGGCTGGTTCCATGATAAATATAGCACAGTTCCAAAAGGCATTATTCATGACACTATGACACGTGCTGCTCTTATTGATGAACGTCAGTCAATGGGTCTTGATGACAACTGTAAGCGAATGGGTGTTAAAGGTAAAAATAAATCAGAAACAATTGAAGCCTGGTACGAGGACTGGCAGAAGACCATGAAAGGTTGTGCTAAAGGACTCAAGAAAGGTTTGATCACTGATGATAATCAGGTTCTTAATACTGAAGATAATGAGACATATAAACTGTCTGATGCTGAACTCGAGTGCTTGATAAGTGGTAAATGGAAGAGCAGCGTATGGGACAATTCGCTGATGCTTTGGCGTGAAGCACCTGAGTTTAAGCAGAAGATGATGGAGTATAACCAGCAGGACTGCGTTGCTACGTATGAGCTGTATCTTGCTCAAGAAAAGTTCATGCCACCTGTTCAGCATGTATATGAACTTGAATGCAAACTCATACCAATCCTGCTCAGAATGAAAAAGGTTGGCATTAGGTTTGACCAGAAACGTGCTGGAGATCTTATTGAAAAGGTAGCAGCTAAAGAACAGGAAGTTGAAAAGAAACTTTGGGATACTTATGGCATCACTGGTGAAATGATCAACAGTTCAAAGCAGCTTGGTGTACGTATGAATGAGATGGGAATTGAGTCACCAGTAAGAACAAAAACAGGTGCTCAGTCCTGGGCAGAAGGCGCCTTGGTTCGTATACACCACCCCGTTACACCTTTGATCTTTGAGTACAAGAATTATCATGCTATTTTGTCAAAGTTCTTGCTTGGCTCACTCTCAAAGTCTGTTGTCAACGGTCGTATTCACTGTACATTCTTGCCAATGCTTCGTGAAGAAGGTGGAACAGTTACTGGACGTTTCTCATGTCGAGATCCTAACCTTCAACAAATACCTGCGAGAAACAAAGGGCATGGTGATGATTTCAGTCAGGACATGAGATCTTTGTTCTTACCTGAAGAAGGTATGATGTTAGCAGCTATGGACTATAGTCAGATTGAAGCTGTATTACTTGCTCATTTTGCTCAGGGACCTCAAGCAGAATGGTTCAGAGAGCAGATGCGTGCTGGTGCTGACTTGCATAACATTGTAATGGGAATGACTGGTATCACATACCGACCTGTTGTTAAGACGTTCAACTACGGTTGTATCTATGGTATGGGCTGGCAGACAGCAATGGAAAAGAACTACGTATTGTTTGAAAAGCTGGCACGTGGTGAAGGTAAAGATATTGAATCATTTACAAAAGAGATTTACTACAATTACCACAAGAAGTTCCCTGTTGTAAAAGACACTATGAACTGGGCACAAGAAGTAGCAAGACTTCATGGCTATGTAGACACAATGGGAGGTCGAAGACTTCACAAGCCTACACCACAGCATGATCCAGTTACTTGTAAGATCAACGATTATCTGTACAAGATGCTTAATAAACTTATCCAGGGTACAGCGGCGGATATTCTTAAGCAAGCTCTCATCACTGCTGATGAAGCAGGCATCTATGATGTGCTTACACTTCACTTGCTTGTACATGATGAACAGGTTAATAGTGTTCCGTTCACGAAGGAAGGTACAGAGGCTGCTGTCGAGCTTCAGCGTATCATGGGCAGTGTTTATAAAGATCAGCTGCTTGTACCGATTAAAGCTGAATGTGAACTTGGTCCTAATTGGGGATACTGGTCAGACCGTATCTATAAAGACATGCAGAAGGGTATTTTCAACCCAGCTGAGTTTGAAGCAGACTATAAGGAGACACACTGATGCTTAAACAACTAATTCACAAATTAAAACTAAGATTTGGTAAAAAATCACATTTAGCACCACATATTATATCTGGTGTTACACATGTTACTGATGAAGCATTAAACAGTTGCTGGGGTAGTGTAGCATTGGTAGATCAGAGAAAACCTAAAGATAAGGAAAATATAAGTGACTGCTAAAAAGTTATATGATAAACTTATGACTCTTAAGATACAGAAAAAGAATTGCATAGTTATTCTTACAAAAGATACAATTAACCAGCTTGTCAAGAACGAAATACTTGAAGCAAGTATGGATGACATCAACATTGCTGACATGTGGTTTGCTGGTGTGCATGTGTATCTTGGCCTTATGGACAAAATAATTATAACGGCAGGTGAGATATGGCTAGAGTAAAGAAGTATTCTATACAGGGTTATGTCACCACAGAAGTGTGTGTTGAAATCGGTACCTGGGAATCAGCAATGTCACTGCATGATTGCTGGGATATGATTATGCAAATATTTGATGATGGTAATTATCCAGAAGGAATAGTTGCAAGGAGGATATAATATGTATTGTAAGCCTATTATTTTAGGGCCAAATGGTAAAAAACCTGTTTATAAGACAAAACAGGCAGCTTGTGCAGATGTGTTCTTGCCAGAAGACATAACAATTGAGCCTGGTAAAATAGCATGTCCTGGTTTACAGCTTGGATTTGACATTCCAGCTGGCAAAAAGATTGTCATGTACCCTAGATCTAGCCTTTTGGTTAAGTTTGGTATTATACAGCCAACAAGTATCATTGATGCTGATTATAGCGGTATGGAGATTCATGCCCCTTTGTACAATACAACTGATAAGCCAGTCACATTAAAAGCAGGTGATCGTGTTGCTCAAATTGAAGTCCAGGACTATACAAGAATTCTTGACTGGGATTTTGAACCTGCAGAAAGAACAGGTGGATTTGGATCCACAGGAGAAAACTAATGAAACTTATACCTATGAAAATTGTCAATATGACACCTACCTGGACAGAAAACTCTCTTCTTGAGTTTATTGGTCAGGTGGCAGGTGAATGTTATAACAGTTCAATGGATAGTGATAAATGTATTCAGCGTGCATTGAATTGTATCAAACGTGGTCATCATTCACCATTTGAGCATATGAATATAACATTAAAATGTACTGTTGATCGCGGAGTATCACATGCTCTTGTTCGTCACCGTCACTGTGCTTTTCAGCAGTCAAGCACTATCTATCAGAAGTTCCAGGAACTTGAATTTATTGACGGTCATGTACCTTGTGATGACAAATTAGAAGCATACCGTATTGCTGAAATACAGTACCTTAAACTGTTAAATGAGGGTTTGTCACCTAGTTCAGCAAGAGATGTGCTGCCTAGTGCTTTAGCAACTAACTTAATTATCACTACAAATGTCCGTCAGTGGATGTATATGATACAGAGACGCTCTGGTCCTGGAGACAGTGATAATATGCATGCCTGGTGTAAAATGGTTCGTGGGTGGTTTGAGCAGAACTATCCACAGTTGACACTTGCTTTTGATGTATGGTATGAAAAGCACCCTCTGTAATAAATAAAAACAGGGCCCTGACCGCACGATTGCCAGAACCCTGAAATCAACCCGTTGTCAAGGAGACTAGGCAGCGGGTTTATTTTTTCTCTTCAACACTTTCTGGTGC
>AUXO015948728.1_pt1 | contig 14077 bp, 19 predicted proteins | sample 768731 | NCBI WGS metagenome assembly AUXO01 (sample SAMN02715735, study PRJNA202380) | gut metagenome | biome: sheep rumen | host: Ovis aries | place: New Zealand: Palmerston North | reverse complement strand
AAAGGTCCCCACTTCACCACGCTAAAGTGCCATTTCCCACTTTACCACGCTAAAGTGATAGAGCGTTAAAGTAAACGCAGGAGCCAGGCACATGATCTGGTATCGAATACCAGATATAATGGTTTATAGGATCAGAATACAAATACAAAAATACTACTTGACAAAAACATTATTAACATATATAGTTATAATGAAAATTATATATGCGGGGTGATTAAATGGACATGAATACCATTGTTTCATTAGTCGGTAGTCTTGGGTTTCCGATTGTATGTTGTATCATCATGTTTCGATCTATTGAGAAGGAACGCGAGACGAACGCAGCACAACGGGAACTTGACCGGCAGGAACACAAAGAAGAAATGCACCAGATAACAACAGCTCTGCAGAATAACACAGTTGTCATGCAGAAACTTGTTGACACTTTGAACATGGACGGATCTAACGGAAAGCACACTTAATATTTGTATATAAGGGTGATAGTTGCACAAGACAGACACCCGGAAGGTGTGTGCATGATTTTGTCAATCACATAAACTACCACCCTTTATTTTGAATTATGAAAACTAACTATGAAATAGCGAATGAAGTTTTATGCGGGTTATGGGGAAATGGAGAGCAACGAAAGCAACAGTTGACTAATGCTGGATATAATTACGAGTCTATACAGTCAATAGTTAATGCGCTTGTTTATGACGGATCTGTACCAGATGCGGCACTATCCCCGAAAGAGAGTGAACCAGAAATCAAATATCTTTCTATTGATTTTGATACCTCTGTTTATCAAGGTATTGAAATAAATCTTATTATTGGAAGGGATAAGGAATGAAAATTACCGAAATCATTAGACTTCACAGCTTAGGTTATACTAAAGAAGAAGTAAAGGCATTGATGGAGCAGGAAAAGAACCCCGCACCGGAACCCCTACCAGATCCTGCACCAGATCCCGCACCAGATCCGGCACCAGATCCCACAACAGATCCGGCACCAGAACCGGCACCAGATCCGACAGCAGACAATGCAGGAAACGCGGATATTTTGACCGCGATTAACAATCTAACAAAAGCTATTCAAGCAAGCAATGTTTTGAGGGACCGGCAGCCGGAAGAAAAAACCGGCGAGGACGTATTAAACGACATTTTGAAGGGAGTTTAAAAAGATGAATGATTTTTCTATTTCTCAGGCTTCAAGCGTTCTGAATTCTATTGTTGCTCAGGCAACCGGAAGCGCGGCTGTAACACCTGTTACAAATAACGGTGATTTTGTAGCAGTTGCACAAACTTTATTGAGAACTGGTAACGATACCGTTATCAATGCAATTTCGCAGGTTTTCAGCCGTTCGATTTTCGCTTTTCGTGATTATGACGCAGCGAATAGTGATCTTGAAATGGATCTTCCGCGATACGGTAACGCACTACGCAAACTCTCCCCCGTGGCAAAAACTATGCAGGACGATATGCGTTTTACTTATCCTGTACTGTATGACGCAGTAAATCATCCCACTAACCCTCTCGGTGATGGTGTTTCTGTCGATCACTACAAGATCTCAAAGCAGGATGTGCTGCAGACGAATTTTTATGGTACCGCAGTCTATCAGCAGCGTTACACTATATTCAAAGATCAGTTTGACGTTGCATTCAATAGCATTGAGGAGTTTTCGCGCTTTGCTGCTATGCTTCTCGGTGAACGGAAAAATGACCGGGAGAGTTACAAAGAAGGTCTCTCTCGTGGTCTGCAGGCGAATTTCATTGGTGCGCTTCTTGATGAGAATGACGCAGACAGAGTCATTCATCTTCTGACAGAATACAACGCGTTGACCGGTCTTAATTTGACGGCTACAAGCGTTTATCAGCCGGCGAATTTTGCCGCTTTTATGCGCTGGGCATATAGCCGTGTAAAAACGATTGCCAGGTTGATGGCCCGCAGATCTGAAAAATTTCAGACTGCAATCAGTGGCAAGCGCATTCTCAGACATACGAGCGCGGAAAATCTCCGTGTCGCGATGTTTACTCCGATGATGGAACAGTTCAAAGCGATGGTGTTGTCTGATACGTTCCATGATGACTATTTCGAGCGCGCAAAGCTGGAAGAAGTCGACTTCTGGCAGTCGATCGACAGCCCTAACACTATTCAGGTGACACCGATTTACACCGACACAAGCGGACAGGTAGCAACCGGAAGCGCGGTCAACAATTCGGTTGTTGTTGGTATTCTGCATGATAGAGACGCAATGGGGTATGCATTCGTTAACCCGTGGAGCGCTACAACCCCACTTAATATTGATGGTGGTTACTGGAACGAAGCATACCACGCCAATGTTAAAACCCTGCAGGACAACACCGAAAAAGCTGTAGTTCTCTGCATGGATTAATACCTTCCTATTTCCTTCCTTTTTGGTGGGCGCGGCTATAAGTTCATAGTCGCGCCTTTTTAAGAGGTGAGAATATGATTGAAGTAAAATTATATCGTTTCCAAAAGAAGGACAACAGCACACAGCAACCTGATGATACTGTCAACGCTCCCGTGACGTTGCAATGCACATTAAAAGACGATTGCAGCGTTGTCAACCCTGTTTTGGAATTTAACAACAAAGGTATTTCCGCGCTCTCTTTGATCTGGGAATATAACTATATAAAAATCCCTTTGTTTGGTCGTTATTATTACGTTGACGATTGGCAATATATACGCGGACTGTGGGAATGCTATTTGCACGTTGACGTTTTGGCGAGCTTCAAACAGGATATTCGCGGGACTTTTGCGTACGTTACGCGGTCAACCCGTGACAGTGCGGGAGTGCTGCTTTACAATTCGGATATTATAGACACTTCATACCCGGCAACAGGTCAGCAACCTACATATCTTAATACAAGTATAACAAACCCCTTTGCGGCAACCGATGGTGTTTATGTTTGCGGCATTATAAACAGCGACACTGTTAACGGAAGCGTCACATATTACGCATTTAACCAGATAGGATTTAATTACTTTACAAAAGCGTTGTACACCTATTCAACAGGATGGTTAGACATTGACGTTACAGAGATTTCGGAAAACCTGCAAAAGGCCCTTATTAATCCGTTTCAGTATATCGTTTCTTGCATCTATTTTCCGCTTAACGTATCAGATTTTACCAATCTTCCGGGATCTGCCGCAACAAACACAATAAAATTCGGTTGGTGGAGTGTTACGCTGCCGGTTGCGGCTCGGATTTTCAACGTGAAAAGCTATGTAAACCGGACGTTTTCACTGACAATCCCCCGTCATCCGCAGACAGGTGCGCGCGGCTGGTACCTTAATCTGTCCCCGTGGGCGATTTACACGTTACGCGCATATCCGTTCGGAACTATTGACATTGACTCGGAAGCTCTGGCCCACTGGAACACATTAGACTTACATATTGCTATTGACTGTGCAACCGGTGGGGCTATCCTGAATATATCGGTTAATGGTCTTAACAATCCGATCAGGACAATAGAGGCGCAATTCGGTGTGACAATTCCAACCGCATCTTTACAGGTAGATTATAGATCTCTTGCAGGTGGTGGAAAAGGTGGCCTTATTGCTGCTGGTGCGAGTTTAGCGGGAAAAGTAGCAGAGGGTAGCGGTAAATGGTACGATAACGTAATTGAGAATGCGAAAAACTTTGTTGCAAGTGTAAAGTCTGAAGGTATCAGCGCGGTTAAAAATGTTGCTGCAGATGTTGCGAGCGCGGCTGTAGCTGCCACGACAACGGTCGAAATCACCGGACAGCAATCCTGTGCAAGTGGTTTTCTGACTCAGCCGTACACACTCGCGGCGCGCTTTTTACCGATTGCACCGGAAGATTTTGAGCATCACGGTCGGCCCTTGATGCAGTACCGCCAGCTTTTGAGCTTGTCCGGGTTTATCCAATGTTCCAGTGCGGACATAAAAATTAACTGCACCGACAGAGAGCGCGACAGCATAAGCGCGTTTTTACGCGGTGGCTTTTATTTGGAGTGATAAGAATGCCGTTTGTAGCAAAATCAACGGGAGCATATGCGCGTCAGAGTGCGGAAGCATTGCAGAATGCAAAAGCAATCTGTGATACTTTAATCCCTAAAGGCTGGACAAAAGAAGCGATCTGTGGAATGCTCGGTAATATCGAAAGTGAAAGCGGATATAATCCGTTTCGTTGGCAGAGTGATATACTTTTACCTGTTGGAGATAGTCGCATAAATTACCAAAACGGTCACGCGTACGGTCTTTGCCAATTCGACCCTGCAGGAAAATACATCAACAACGCAAGCGGTTATGCGGGTTATGCTCCCAACTATTCCAACAGACAAGGCAGCGTTACAGATGGACACGCACAGATGCTTTATATTAATGATAACGCTGATTATATTCCTACAGCATCTTATCCGCTGACTTTCGCGCAATATAAAGCCGCAACAATAGACAACTACACAATCGACTATTTGACGCGAACTTGGTTTTACTGTTATGAGCGTGGAACGTGGGATAATAACCGAGTAACTGCTGCAAATTATTGGTGGTCTGTTTTACAGACTTATCATCCACACGGGAATATTCCGATATGGTTATTGTTTAAGATAAAAGAGGTGAACAACCGTGAATAATTTTGACTATTACCAGTTAAACAATATTATTAATTCTTCACAGGTTCCGTCAACACTGCACACAAAGAACAATGCAACTGCAGCTTTTTATCAGCGCTACCTGTTGGAAAAAGCTATATCCGTTTTTGATTGGAAGCTGCCGGAAAACTGGAATAAAGATTATTTCTTATACGTTCTCTATTGTATGGGTTATGTTGGTGTTGTTAACACTGATAAGTATGGTGTTATTCCGCAATGGGGAACAATTAGCGGGTATAACCTATATTATGCACCCGCAGATTTTCTGTTGTCTAACCCGCTCATTGGTACGAAAAAATACACAATCGGCGAGGATTGCGAACTGATAAAGCTACAAGGCAATTATAATGGTGTTATGGATCTTGTAGGCTTTTATTCCGGGAAACTGGCCTTGCTTGCAGAAGCAATTGACGTTAATCTGGTTAACAGTAAATCAAGCGTTGTATTTTTTGCAAAGAACAAAACCGCTGCCGCAGCATTAAAAAAGATGTATGACGAAATTTCAAGCGGCAACCCCGCATCTGTTGTTGATAAAGACTTGCTTGACGAAAACGGCAACCCCACCTGGTTATTTTTCCAGCAAAACTTAAAACAAAATTACATGGTTTCAGATATGCTTGCAGATATGCGGAAAATAGAAAATCAATTCTGTACAGATCTTGGATTGCCAAACAGCAACACAGAGAAGCGCGAGCGTTTAACCGACGATGAAGTCAACAGCAACAACACCGAAACATACAGCCGCGCAGCATTCTGGCTGGAAAGACTTCAAGAAAGCTGTGAGAAGGTAAACAAAATGTTTGGACTCAGTATATCTGTAGATTGGAGGTTTAAGCCGGATGAAAGCGACAATGTCAATTCTGGCCCTGTACAACTGGGACGAAACAATCTTCGATAATCTCGTTTTACCGGAAAATGTAGACAGGAATATTTTGATTTATAATCTGCTTTTTGACTGCAGTGAATTTGAACTTTTATACCCTGATTTCGACAGCATGAAAACCTTCATAGGGATCTGGAGCAACAAGGAACTTCCAACATGGCAAAGGATGGTTAATGCGGCAGGTCTTGAATATAACCCGATTGAGAACTACAACCGAAACGAAACAATCACGGAAACGACAGACGGAAGTCGAGTTATAGACACGTTGCAGAACTCAAGCGGCAGCACCAACAGCAAAGACAGCACAAAGGGAAAAGTTGCCGGTTATGACTCAGATACACTTGTTGATCGTGACGGCAGCGAAAGCAGCGGTTTAGTTAACAACAGCAACACCATTTCAGACAGCGGCAACGAAACGCGCAAAGATGTTGTTGTCAGATCCGGCAACATTTCCGGAAATATTGGTGTTACTACATCGCAACAGATGTTAAATCAAGAGCTTGATATTTTACCGAAACTGAATGTGTACGACTATATTATTAAGAGCTTCAAAAATCGTTTCTGTCTGCTGGTGTATTAAGAGGTTGTAATATGTTCAAATTTCCATTTACAAACTATCAAGAATTAAATCTTGACTGGATAATTAAGCAGGTTAAAAACCTGCTGGAAGTGACAAAGCATGACGTTGAAGTTGTCGAACAGTACGAAAATCGGCTTGTTTTAGCAGAACAGGCAGCACAGACAGCGGAAGAAAATAGCAACAACGCGATAACCCGAGCAGAAGCCGCAACGTCAAACGCTGAAAGAGCTTTAACTCAAACGGTTATCAATACCAACGATATAACCTCGCTGTCAACAGACGCAACAATAATAAATAATAAAATAGGGGATCTTTCACAACTGCAGACAGAACACAAAAATAACCTTGTTTCTGCTATTAATGACGCAGCCGCAACCGGTGGCGGTGGCGGTGGTGGAGCGGTCGCCAGCGTAAACGGAAAAACCGGTGTTGTTGTTCTTGACGCGTCCGATGTTGGCGCCTTGCCTGACTCAACCGAGATACCCACAAAGACAAGCGACCTTACAAATGATAGCGGTTTTGTGAATGCCCGCGGCGCTGCAGCCGCTTCGCCTGTCCAGAGCGTTAACGGGCAAACGGGAGATGTTATTATCTCTGGATCCGGTGCTGTCGACAGCGTAAACGGAAAAACCGGTGTTGTTGTTCTTGACGCGTCCGATGTTGGCGCCTTGCCTGACTCAACCGAGATACCCACAAAGACAAGCGACCTTACAAACGATAGTGGTTTTGTGAATGCGTCCGGTGCTGCTGCAGCGGCTCCTGTTCAGAGCGTTAACGGGCAAACAGGAAACGTGGTTATTTCGGGATCTTTGCCAACTGTAACGACTGCAGACAGTGGAAAACTACTACAAGTTGTTAATGGTGTATGGAGCGCTGCCACAATTCCAAATGCGAACGGAGTTGATTTCTAATGAGTATCACAACGCTAAAAGATACGTCTTGGTGTTTAAATAACATTCAGACTACATTATCGTCAAACTGGTTAATTTTCATATCTAACGGAGTGACGCATAACAACATTTCTGTCGGAATGACCGCTACCGGCTTATCGGTTAAATATGATAATATTGAAGTCTACAACGAAAATAACGGTTGGCTGAATGAAAATGATAAATTTATTGATATTGCAGGCGGTGGAGACATTGAAAATGTAACCACTATTAATTGGTTTTTATCCAACGCAATAACAATTCCACCGGAGAGCGACCGCAATTTATATTTCGCAAACTGGATTGATATATTTAATATAGCGGAAAGCATTCGCGCAAAAGGTGGAACAACTGAAGAATTAACATTCCCAGATGAATTTATTAGTGCAATTAGAAATATTTCACAGCCAAAATTGATTGGTATTATCAGCGCGTATAAAACGAGTACCGGCACAAATTCTTTCGGGCTGTCGCGTTTAGATTATTCGTCACAAGATTTCGCAGATTATTTTACGCATAACGGATCAATAGATAATGAGGCGCGGCTTGTCTGTATTGCAGATTGTACAATATTATTTGTCGGGAATGTTCGCAATGTTTCAAACACCAAACGCAATCAAACATTCACATTATATAAGCGTTCTTTAGATACAACAACCGAGTTAACACTAAACGAGCAGTCAAATCCCGCAAACAGTGTTATTATTGATCTCCGCGCAGGTGATACACTTTACGCAACATTACATAATGGTTATAATGTTGGCACTGTTTACTCATCTGAAATATTTTTTGTTAAATGAGGTGTTATTATGTTCAAATTACCGTTTACCAATTTTCACGAGCTAAACCTTGACTGGATGCTTGCAAAAGTCAAAGAATTTGCAGACATGATCCCCCACGTTAACGAAGTCATTGACAACGTAGAGGACACAAAAGAGATAGCACAATCCGCAGAGGACGCGGCAGCGGAAGCGGGAGAGACGGCAGCGGCAGCGGTTGAAACTGCAAATGAAGCTCTTTCCCGGATAGATCAGGCAATCGCCGGTGTTATTGCAGACGGTGCTGTAACGACTCCGAAACTGGCAACGGGCGCGGTTACTACTGTAAAGATTACTGACGGTTCCGTAACCGCTGACAAGATCGCAAGTAACGCGGTTACCGCGGTAAAGATTGCTGACGATGCTGTTATTACCGCTAAAATTGCAGACGGTTCTGTAACTGCTGCAAAACTGGCAGCGGGCGCGGTTGGTATCATTGATACAGACAGCCTTGCTAACGGTGCTGTCACAGGTCCTAAACTTGCAGACGGAGCCGTGTCCTCTGAAAAGATTGCCAACAGTGCGGTTAATTCTGCCGCTATTGCAGACGGTTCTGTCACTAATGACAAGCTCTCCGCTTTGGCTGTAACCCTTGATAAGCTGGCAGCAAACAGCGTTAATGCATCGAAAATTGTTGATAGCGCAATAACCGCAATCAAGATTGCAGCAAATGCAATCACTTCTGCAAAGCTGGCAGATAATGCCGTAACTTCCGGGAAGCTGGCTGACGGTGCTGTCACGGCTGCAAAGCTGGCCGCAGGCGCGTTTTTCACCCCGCTTTGGTCCAATAGTGTTGGAGAAGATACCCCTTGGAGCGCGCAAGCCGTTTCAATAGATCTCTCAGGATTTAGCTATGTAATGGTTGCTTTTGCTGCTTCTTTGCTTCCGACCGCTAACACGCTCAATGTCTTTTGCCGTGTTGGTGACGAAAGCAAGTGTATTTACATCACAAATGTAGATAATGCTGTACAGCCGGGAGCGGCAGCATACCAGCGCAATTTTTCCGTGAATGTGTCCGGTGTGAGTTTCTCCGCGTGCTATTATAAGTCAGATCTGATTAACACAGCAGCCATAGAGGGAAACACAATGCTAATTCCCCTCACAATCTACGGTATCAGATAAAATAATAACCCTGTCCCAATTTCGGGACAGGGTTATTTTAATTTGCTGGTTTAGTCGCAATCAAGTTCACAGTTGACGTAAGCGCGCCCGCCTTTAGAGGTTCCCCCGGTTATGACAATGGAAAACTTCTCATCACCCATAATTTCAAGAACTTCTTCAAAGCTTTTTATAAATGTTGCGGAGATAGTTCCGAACTTCTCCGAACCGGAAACGAAAGTCAGAACCTTCTGAGTATAGATCTCCGTACCGCCGCCCTGCTTGTTGCGCTCTTTTTCTTCTTCGTAAATACAGAACGCGTCCACAGGGAAAACAGTTCCTTCCGGGATCCCCTCAATCTTTTTACTTTCCTTCTTTGTGAGCTTGTAAAGCGCTTTCTTGTCTGCCACGTTGATGTTGGTTTTAATGATGTTCATTTTTGTTCCTTCCCGCTGTGGGCTGCAGCTTAAAATTTATAGTTTTAATGCCCATCATACCGGCAAAGCTCAGACAACTTTGCCGGTATAGTTGACATTAAAAAGTCCAGTTAGCTATCTCCGTACAAATATATGACCACTTGTCAAGTTCCGCTTGTGAGACTTCAGAGGGGCCATGTTTATCAATGAATTCCTTCCAATGACACCACAGTTCGACCGCTTTTGAATAGGCGAGTTTCCTGATAAGTTCACTATCACATTTTTCCGGCATTTATAACCCTTCCTTTCTTAACAGGCTATTACATAGCGTTTATAAAAAGACTTTAATAACGCGTTTTTAGAGCTGAAACGCATAACGGAAAGACTTCCGTTTATTTGAGATAGTATTACATCATCCTGTTTTGTCGAAAAAACAAACATAAGCAGGTATCTGTTTTCATCCTCTACAAAAGCACTAACACGATGCGCGTCTGTAAATTCACCTTCCAAAAACATTAGCTCATTAATTATATCTTTGAACAATCGGCGATCCATACGGCGGTGTCTTTCCCAAATTTCAACCTTTGAGGGATCTGGGGAACAATCAGGATAAAATTTTACTGTAAGCATTATATCACCTTCCTATTTTGGTATTTTTAATTTTATCACATTTTTTCTATTTGTCAATAACTTTTTGAAATTTTGTTATTCCGGCTGTATTTTTCAAAAGTTGCGAAAGTTTATAAAGTTCAGCTTTTGACACTTGTAACAGGTTATCGTAATCATGCGTAACATTCAAGGTGTATTCTTGTTCTTTAATAACAACATTTCGTGTTATGTTGATTTCGTGACCGTCAACAATATAATAACCGGCCCCCGCGTCAAAATACTTGCTTTCCGTTTTTCCGCAGTTCGGAAAAACACAGCCCCTCTTAAATGCAGACAATCCGCCATGTTCTTTTAAGAATGCCTCACCGGGTTTTTTCGCGACACCAGACAATGTGAGATGCAGATCCCCGTTATTGTCCTCATATGCATATTTTTTCGCGCCTAACGTGACAAAACGTGCAAAAGAACCGTCAAATTCAAAAGTACCGCCATAATGCAACTTCCCGCTTTTATCTGATGCGTACAACCCACTTGTTAATGATAGATCCCGCTGTCGTGCGTTGTATTCTGTGAAGTCAAGCGTTCCGATCACCTTAACACTGTCAGTGTCTACATATAACAGTTGATCACCCGCAAGTTTTATTCCTTCTTCAAGTGCTGCCCTTGCGTGTGCGGTTGTCCAGCAGGCCCATTGATAAACAAGAAAAGCACTTCTTTTTGATGACTGCAGCAATTCGGGCAATGTTTTACTGTCGTCTATATTATATTCACAGTTATCATATAGGACCATCGGCTTTGTGGGTCGCTGACAACTCATCCCGTAAATACTATTAAGCAGATTTTTACTTTTCATGTAAAAAAGTTCTTGACCTGCAATTCCTTTTAACTCTGTTTTACCCTTGAAATATTCTACGTTTGTGTCAATCAGCGGTTGCGGCAATGCTGCATAGTGTGATTTGTAACCGCGCCTCACAACGCAAGAAAACGTGTACTCTGACACAATAATCTTCCAATCTATATCAGTGAGTACCATAACACAATATGCAGCGCGCAGCACGCGCCCGTTGTCGTTAACGTAGTCATGTAGCGCAATACATTTTGCAATAGGGATATATGGAACGCTCCAATATCTATCCCTCAACTCTATATCATAAAATTCTACTTCAAACAGAACAGCATAATTGCGTGTAATAAGCTTGTCAATCTTTGCTGCGCTAATGTTTTTTATCTGCTGAAAAGCGGTCATCGGATAAAGCCGGTTACATTGTGCGGAAGGGTACGAACTGGATATATCATAACTGTTGCCCGGAGTGTCTATAATTTCCTCTGCATAGTACCTGTTTGCGTGAGTATTACCACCGCGAAAATTCTGCAAAAGCAGCTCATAAACCTCTAATGTTGGGAAGATCTCTACAACCTTTTGATGAAGTGGGTGCATTCGTTTTTTGACTACACGTCGAACATAACCGGTTGACGTGAGCGGAATTGTATGTACAGTATCGTCGTATAGATCCATCAACGCGTGTATGCTCTCAATAAGGCCGACAACATCATTTATAATATAGTTCTGTTCATATTCTGATAGCACTGTCCACGGATAACGCTTTTTCTGGTAATCAAAAACAGCACCAGATAGTTTTTTATGCTCAACATTGAATTTTGTTGTCAACGCATCAAGTGACATATTCGTTAATAGATAGCTGCAACGCAATTCTAAGCAGTCTAATTTTGCATACAGGATCTTGCGCGACTCTGTACAGAAAACATCATTATTTGAAAAATCAAAGATCCCCGATAAAAATTGAAACTCATATGATAAATTGTGAACATAACATAAGAGCTTTTTAACCTTGCCCGTTTTGCGTTTTAACAATGACAGCAAATTCTTGAATTCTTCCCATGTGCGACCAATGAAAATAACATCTTCGATTGCGAACTGCCACACATACATAACTGCTTGTCCTACATCATCAATAACAGTCGTTTCAATGTCAAACGCGCATATATTATCATATAACTTTGTCTTGTGTTTGCGTCTGTCTTGTTTTGGCATGGAAAACACAAGCTCTGGTATGTCCGACAATTTAGCGGTGTTCGCGGTTATTAGTTTTTTGATTTTCATATGCTTCTGAAAATTCTTTCATTAAGCGCTCCCAATCTTCCGGACCGCTTGCCTCTTTGCTGTTGAATACATCCTCAACAATAGTATCATCGCTGTCATAAATGATACTCCAATTTGTTGATTTGAACCACTTCATAAATGTTCTAAAATCTCCATAGTTGCTTTCGTTTATATATGGAAAACCATTGTCTTTCCAGTAATTAATAAGATCTTTTCGCCTTTTCTTTAGTCCTGTTATACTGCTTGTTTGTTTGTTTACATACTTTGTTAAAGAAGAAAATTCTTTTACAAGATCGCTTGTTGTTATAATGTTTTTCAGTTTTCTAAAATGTTCTATTTCAAGATCTCCATACTGTTTTTCTAATTTTTTGCGGTCTTGTTCCATACGTTTCGCCCGTTTTTCTGCAATATCTCTAAATTCAGTGTAATATTTCTTAAGCTCTTTTATAGACAAACTTCCAGCGTCCAATGCTTTTGCAATTCCGCGATAACTCAATTTTCCTATTTCTTCCCTTGTCATTTCGTCAATACCTCACTTTCAAAAATTATTTTACTGTTTGCATCTGCAAAAAACAGCCGTCTATGCGTTAATGCATCTATTAAATACCAATACTTTTTTCTGAATGCTGCTTTTTCATTTTCAGTCGTTCCGTAAACAACCGGGCTTTTTTCCCCGCACATAATGTAATATTCGGTTCTGCTTTTGTGCTTGAATATGGTTAAACCTGCAATGGACACCAGTGCGTTATATTCTGCTAACGGTCGAAATCCTACATATTCATAATTATTTGCATCGAAAGCATTGTCAATGCTCATTGACTGGAAACTATCATTTTGTATTACTCTGTAAAGTGTTGTTTGCTTCTTTCGCTCTGATATAGGACTGTCAAAATACCTATATATTGCAATATCTCCATTAATTGAGCGGTATTGCTGCCTTTTTCGCTCCATCTTTTCCAGAACAGGCAATACATTTAATACCTTTAATATCTCGCTGTTCAATGTGTTGGTGTTAGATAGCATAATTGTTTTTACAGGTTCCCGGTTCTGCAGCTCCCTGTTGCGGTTAATGCTCTCCAATAAATTTGCAAATGCAAGCCCTTCCTCTTTTATTGGTCTTTCGTGCTTCTCTGGGATAATCTCATCAAATAAAATAACTGCATAATCCTCTGCAGACAAACCACGGATTGCGGCAAAAGTTGATAGTGCAATGCCAATTCCGATTAACCGTTTTTCTTTATCTTCACCTGTATAAAAGCCAACCGGATGTTTTCCGAGCTTCTCAACAGATGTGGTAATTTGCAGATCTCTGCATACTGCATTAAAAGGATTTAAGGCTGGAATGCAGATGTTATCAATTTGTATCTGAGTGCGTCTGAGATATATAAAAGGCAGTTGTCTTGTTAATATCTCCTGCAAACAACCGTATGTTTTACCAATAGCGCGACCCCCTAAAGACAAGACAAAGGGTTCGGGGCAATCAAAATATAAGCTGGTGTTTACATAACCAGACTCTAAAAATAAGTTAGTTTTCATCGATGATTATCCTATTCTCTTTTACAGTTATTTCAAGGCATTCTGTTGCTCTGGCCTCTATCTTTTCCACTATTGCAAAGCTGTAGTCATAGGGGATCCCTTCATACACTAAACGGGTAAACGCGTCATAATAACCCCTTGTTTTGCTGTGGACACGAACAGTTACAAGCTCATGATCAGGTAACAGTGCAAATATTTCTTTAAGTCTGATTGTATTGCTCATGGTTACACCTTCCTTTATAATATAATTATTCGTGCTTAGTATACCATACAAAAACAAAGATGAAAAGCTGATAATGAAAAACATATATACTTAAGTAGTATTGTGTAACCTTATCCTATAAACCATTATATCTGGTATTCGATACCAGATCATGTGCCTGGCTCCTGCGTTTACTTTAACGCTCTATCACTTTAGCGTGGTAAAGTGGGAAATGGCACTTTAGCGTGGTGAAGTGGGGACCTTT
>AUXO017335018.1_pt1 | contig 14078 bp, 12 predicted proteins | sample 768731 | NCBI WGS metagenome assembly AUXO01 (sample SAMN02715735, study PRJNA202380) | gut metagenome | biome: sheep rumen | host: Ovis aries | place: New Zealand: Palmerston North | reverse complement strand
ATCTTGTGGATGTACATCTTCTTCATGTTCTCACGTGCAGGCTTCAGGTACTGACGTGGGTCGAAGTGATCGGGATGCTCGGCGAAGTGCTTGCGGATTGCAGCCGTCATAGCCAGACGTGAGTCTGAGTCAATGTTGATCTTGCAGACTGCACTCTTGGAAGCCTCACGCAGCTGATCCTCAGGAATACCTACTGCATCTGGCAGCTTACCGCCGAAAGCATTGATAGTATCAACCTCCTCCTGAGGAACTGAAGAAGAACCGTGCAGTACGATCGGGAAGCCAGGCAGACGCTTCTCAATCTCATGCAGGATGTCAAATGCCAATGGAGGAGGAACCAGCCTGCCGGTCTTCGGATCACGAGTACACTGGTCCGGAGTGAACTTGTAGGCACCATGGCTCGTACCGATAGAGATAGCCAGGGAGTCACAACCTGAACGCTTGCTGAAATCCTCTACCTCCTCAGGCTTTGTATAGTGAGAAACCTCGCTGGCAACCTCGTCCTCGACACCAGCCAGGACACCAAGCTCAGCCTCGACGGTTACATCGTGGGCGTGTGCATAGTCTACGACCTTCTTCGTCAAGGCGATATTCTCCTCGTAGGGAAGAGCAGAGCCGTCAATCATTACGCTTGAGAAGCCGTTGTCGATACAATCCTTGCAGAGCTCAAAACTGTCACCATGATCCAGGTGCAGTACAATCTGCGGGTTCTCGCAGCCCAGCTCCTTGGCATACTCGACGGCACCCTGAGCCATATAGCGGAGTATGGTACCGTTGGCATAGTTGCGTGCGCCCTTTGATACCTGCATGATGACCGGAGACTTTGTCTCTACGGCAGCCTGGATGATGGCCTGCATCTGCTCCATCGTGTTGAAGTTGAATGCGGGGATGGCATAGCCGCCTGCTACTGCCTTGGCAAACATTTCACGGGTGTTCACCAGACCCAATTCCTTGTAACTTGTCATTTGTTTTGTTAGATTTGTTTGATTAGTATCTGTTCATTTTCGTCTTCAGACTATTTTGCCTTGACCAGGTATGTTACTGTTGGCAGGTGGTCGCTGTATCCGTCAAGCCATACTCCGCCGGAGGTGGTTCGCTTGGGAGTGTTCTTGTAGCGGCCCTCACTCTGCAGCAGGTATGGCCGTGTAAAGATGTGGTAGCCGTAGAGCGTGAGATGCGTGTACTCCTTGGTCTTGTACTGCTCCACGAGTCTGTTGTTGAGGACAATCTGGTCAAACAGGTTCCATCCGCCCTGGTATGAGAGAGTACCCTTGCCTTTCTTGCGCAGGATGTTCCACCACGGGTTGTAGAAGTCGCCCGGCTCCATTGCCTTGATTTCACGACGTGCCTTGAGGCATCCTGCCATGGATGCATTGTCCGGGTCGTCGTTCATGTCACCCATCACGATGATGTGCTGCTCAGGGTCTGCAGCGTGGATGCTGTCGGTCAGCGCACGTACCTGACGGCCGCCGTACTGGCGGAAGATATCTTCTGCCCCGCGACTGGGCCAGTGGCATACGATTACAGTCAGCTTGTCACCGGCCAGGAGTCCCTGTACGCACAGGAAGGGACGTGTAGCGCGGGTGGTGTCGCCGTTTTCGTATACGTAGTGCTTGTCGAAATACTTGGTGACCTTGAATGCCTTGGGATTATATATAAGTGCGCAGTCCACGCCACGGCGGTCTGGCCCCTCGATATGTACGTAGCGGTAGCCGCGCCTGGACATGCCGGGTTGTGCCATAAGGTCGTCCATGACGTGGTCGTTCTCAACCTCGCTGACACCTATTATGCTTGCTCCGTACGGGCATTTGTCCGTACCCAGGTCACATAGCACACGGGCCATGTTCGCCAGCTTGTGCTCATATTTGTTGCTGTCCCAGTGATATGACCCGCTGGGGAGGAAGTCATAGTCGTTCTTGCCAGGGTCATGGCTGGTGTCGAAAAGGTTCTCAAGATTGTAGAAGCAGACGGCGTGTGTCTGCAGGATACGGCCTTGTGCAAAGCCTGCGACGTAAAACATCAGGGTGCACAGGAGCGCGAAAAGGTGTTTGCTCATCTGTTTTGTACCTTATGGTTCTGCCTGGGGATACTGCCCCATTCTATCATGTTGGTGCAAAGTTAATACTTTTTTATAAATATTGTGCGCGGAAGGGAAAGTTTTTAACGAATTTATATAAGTCATTGTTATCTTTTTATATATTTGCATCAGATAACAAAATCTAAACTGACTACTGATATGAAAAAGGAGTTTCTGCTGCTTGCTCTTGCCTTGATGGCAGCGCCGCAGCTTCTTGCCCAGTCACCGAAGGATGCGGAGACGGACAGCATTCCTGATGAGCACGATGGCATGGACTTTACCATGACTGAGTCTCAGTTGGGCGAGGACGATGACATGACAAACGATGTCATCCAGGTGGGTTCGGCATCCAATGTCTACACGAGCAACATCAACTACACGTGGTCTGCCGCCCGGTTCAAGTTCCGTGCGCTGGACAACAAGTACAACGACGTGTACCTGAACGGCATGCAGGTCAACAATGCAGAGAACGGGCGCTTCCAGTTCTCCAACATCGGCGGCATAAACGATGCTACGCGCAACAGGGATGCCGTGAATCCTTTTGAGGACAACACCTTCTCCATGAGTTCCCTTGGCGGCAGCACCAACTATGATTTCCGTGCCGGAAACATGGCTACGGGTCAGAAGATTACCCTGAGCGGATGCAACCGCAACTACACGCTGCGTGCGATGTACTCGTACGGAAGCGGATGGACCAAGAAGGGCTGGGCCGTGTACGGCACCGTCGGCTACCGTTGGTCCAACATGGGTACGGCCTATGTGGACGGAACCTTCTACAACAGTCTGTCCTACTTCCTTGCCATACAGAAGAAATGGGGCGAGAGGCACATGCTGAACCTGGCCACATGGGGCAATCCTACCGAGCGCGCCCAGCAGGGAGCCAGCACGGACGAGGCCTACTGGCTGGCAAACGACCGTCAGTACAATCCTTACTGGGGCTACCAGGACGGCAAGAAACGTGCCAGCCGCATCGTGAACGACTTTGCCCCGAGCGTATTGCTGACCTGGGACTACAAGATTAAGGACGACATGAAACTCGTCACCAGTGCTTTCTTCAAGTACCAGAAGTACAGCAGCACGAAGCTGAACTACAACGGCACGAACCCGGCTCCCGACTACTGGAAGAACTTCCCGTCGTACTACTACGACGTATGGGAAACAGGCACCGGCGAGAAGGACTATGATGCGTGGAAGTCTGCGTATGACTATTGGAAGAGCGGTCCCGAGGCCAGGCAGATAAGGTTTGACGACCTGTACTTTGCCAACAGCCAGCTGAACAAGAGCAAGAGCGATGCCATATACTATATCCAGAACCGCCACAACGACCAGATGACGGTAGGCCTGTCCAGCAACTTCAACTGGAACATCGACAAGACGTCTAAGCTGAGTGCCGGCCTGCAGCTGAACACCAATACCGGATACCACTACCAGACGATGAAGGACCTGCTGGGCGGTGAGTATTTCCACAATGTGAACACGTATGCTATTGGGACGTACCCTGATACGGATCCACGCGTACAGTATGACCTGAACAATCCCAACAAGCGTATACACGTGGGTGACCGTTTCGGATACGACTACAACATCAACGTACAGAAGTTCAACGTATATGCCCAGTATAGCAAGGACATGGGGCGCGCCCACAGTTTCATCACCGGCCGCATCGGCGGCAGCCGCATGTGGCGTGACGGTCACATGCGCAACGGCTTGTTTGCCGACAACTCGTACGGCAAGAGCGGCGTTGGCAGCTTCCTGGACGGCGGATTCAAGATGGGCAGTACGGTAAACCTGGGCAAGGGACACGCAGTGACGATGGGCGTGGGCTTGGAGGCAAAGGCGCCTAATGCAAAGGATGCCTTCATCAATCCGGAGATGTGCAACGACTTCGTCACGAACCTGAAGAACCAGAAACTGGTAAGTGCGGAACTGGGATACGCCATAAACAACAGCTGGCTGCGCCTGAACCTGAACGGCTATTTCTACCATATGTATCAGGGCACTGAGTGGCAGTGCTACTTTGACGACAACGAGGCAAGCTTCACATACGTGAGCATGAGCAACGTCACGAGGAATGCCTACGGCGTGGAACTGGGTGCCAAGTTCAAGGTAACGAGCAATTTCGACATCCTTGCGCTGGGCACATATTCGGACAGCAAGTATATCGGCGAGACTGACGTGAACTATATGTTGTCCAACAAGGGTACGATGGAATATTCGCGCTGCTACATGGACGGCGTGCACGAAGGCGGGACACCTATGGCGGTTGCCAGCCTGGCACTCAACTATCGTGTCAAGGGATGGTTTCTGAACCTGACGGGCAACTACTATGACCGCATCTTCATGAGTGCTACACCTGTGACACGTCTGGAGAGCGTGTACGAGCTGTGGTACAAGAACAACTACCGCAATGCGTATATCGACGAGAACGGTCGCTACCGCTGCGACGACGTCAGCCAGGCTCGCGGCAACGGCGGCTTCATGCTGGATGCCAGCATAGGCAAGCAGTTCAAGGTAGCCAAGAGGCCTCTGAGCGTCAACCTGCAGTTGTGCAACCTGACCAACAACAGGGGTATCACCACAGGCGGATATGAGCAGAGCCGCAGCAACTACAGCGTAGGCACCGACGGCACCATAAGCGGCCGCACGTACAACTTCGAGAAGAATCCAAAGAAGTACTATGCACAGGGCTTCAACTTCATGTTGAACGTCAACTACCGTTTCTAATATTTTTAAGGTAAAAGACATGAAAAAGTCAAATATACTCTTTGCACTCGTCTTGGGTGCTGTATCTTTCACTTCCTGCATGGACGAGGACTGGAAGACTCCTGAGGGCATCATCGACAACCCTCCGTACGGAAACAACAAGATTGCCGTTGCCGAGGGCAGCAAGGTTATGACCATCGGGCAGTTGAAGTCGCAATATGCGAGCGTAATATCGGCCAACGGCTGCCAACAGATTACCGACGACGTCCAGCTGCAGGTTGCCGTCAACGGCAATGACCAGGGAGGCAACATTTACAAGCAGCTGTCGGTACAGGATGCCACAGGCGGCATTATCGTAGGCATCAACGCCACGGACCAGTTTGCTTTCATGCCCGTGGGCCAGAAGGTCCTGATAAACCTGAAGGGAGCCTATATCGGCGGTTATGGCCAGATGGCCCAGATTGGAGCATTGTACAACGACGGCATAGGCCGCATGGACCTGAACGACTGGAAGGGTCGCATGCGTATCCTCACCCAGCCAGAGTCCGCAGACTCCGTGGCTGCAGTAGCCGACACCGTCGACTTTGACGGGAACATGGGCACTGACAAGCTGTGTGGCCGTATAGTACGGCTGAAGGACGTGACCATCTCGGGCACTGGCACACAGACCCTGGCTCCTGACGACGGCTCAGTGCCGCTGACGAGCAATTGTGCCAACCGTGACATCAAGGGGGCGCTTAACTCGACCAAGATAGTCCTGCGTACCAGCACGTTCAGCGACTTTGCCACACGTGCCATTCCCGAGGGGAAGGTTACGATATACGGCGTATGTACCGCGTTCCGTGGCACATACCAGATACTGATGCGTACCAACAGCGACCTGATTGAGCAATAGAACAAGAATCTGAAATTAATAAATATACACACATCATGAAAAGGATTTTTAAGAATTTGATGTTTGCTGCCATGGGTGCCATTGCCTTGGCAAGCTGCGAGGATGTCCCAGCTCCGTACGTCGTTCCTGTTCCGGGAGGAGATGCATCCTTGTACAAAAGCACGAGCCTGAGCGACTGGAGTTCACTTGCAGCGGAAGGTCTTAGCGACCCATGGAGCAAGGGTGCGAGCTACACACAGGCTACCGGCTACCAGAAGTGGGACGGTGCGACCACAAAGTCAAACAAGGAGTGCGGCGGCTATCTGATCTCGCCTGCATTCCGCACGAATGCCGAGTCCATCACTGCTGCAAAGGCTGCCTATGTAGCATTTGAGTATTGTGTGGCGTATGCCAACAACGACCCTCAGTATCTCGGCCACATCAAGATGTATGCGTCTACGTCGAGCGACGGTACGGCTTTTGTTGCTGATGAATGGACGGAGCTGGACTTCAAGGCAACGTTCACCTCTACCGACTGGACCCTGAAGACGGAGAAAGTCCAGTTGCCCGAAGAGTTCGTGGGCAAGGAAAACGTCCGTATTGCATACTGGTTTGCCTGCCCGGCGGACAAGAGTTCGACCTTCGAGCTGAAGACCTTCAGCCTTAACGCAGGCTCTGCCGACTCCGGCGATAATCCAGATCCTGATGCAAACGACGGCTCTGCCACAAAACCGTTCGAGGTTGCCGACCTGAAGGCCAACCAGACTGGTGCCGAGGTTTGGGTACATGGCTACATCGTAGGTTCCATTCCACAGGCTCCTGAGGGTGTTTCCTATCAGCTGAAGGACATGACGTTCACGACGGAGAATGCATCTACCACGAATATCTGTATTGCAGCATCTTCCGAAGAGACCGACTACGCAAACTGTGTTGCCGTGCAGGTTACGACCGGCTCACGCAGTGCCTTGACATTGGCCAGCGTTCCCGACAACCTGGGCAAGGAGGTATGGCTGAAGGGTACGAGCGAGAAGTATTTCGGCTCTGCAGGCCTTAAGAATGTCTCCAAGTACAGCTTTACACAGCCCGAGGAGGAAGAGATCGTTCCTGCCGGCGACCCGAAGGGCACAGGCACCAAGGACGATCCATGGAACGTGGCCGCTGCCCTGAAGTATATCAAGGCCCTGGCATCAACCGACTCTCCCACCGACGAGTTCTACACAAAGGGCAAGATAAGCGAGGTCGTGAAGAAGGGTAACAGCGGCTCCATCCAGTTCAGGATGTCTGACGACGGTACGGCCAACAATGAGCTGCTCGTCTACTATTGCGACAACCTGGGCAAGAAGCCGTTCGAGGCTCTGACTGACCTGAAGGCCGGTGACGAGGTAATCGTCTGCGGAAAGGTGAAGAACTATAACGGCAATACGCCAGAGTACAACTCCGGCTCATATCTCGTATATCTGAACGGAAAGAGCGAATTTCCGGAAGGAGATTCCGAAGGCGACGACCAAGGCACAAGTACCACGAGCGACTATATGTCCATCGCCAGCCTGCCACAGAACATCACTGTAGGCAACTATGGCACACAGAATGTTTCTGACGAGAAGACGTGGCTCTCATGGACATGGAACGGTGTTGACTTCAAGGGAGCCAAGATATGCAAGGCTACGGACACTAACGGTGCCGGAATCCAAATGCAGGGCAATGCAAGCGATGCCGCCAAGCAGGGCTTCATATTCAACAGCTCGGCATGGAGTACCGACATCAGCAAGATTACGATTGTCCTGAAGGTAGCAAGCACCTCGCAATATGATCCTTCATACACCCTGTATGCAGGCTCTGAGGCCCATCCTACATCTGGTGAGATTACCCCAAGCTCTTCGTCGAATACCGAGGGCAATTTCAAGGTCTATACACAGGTATTTGACCTGAGCAATGCCAATGCCAGGTATTTCACCATTGCCAACAACCTGGCCGGTGCCCTGTACATCGACAAGATTACCGTCGAGTAACCAGATTGGACCATTTACGGAAAAGGCTGCAAGACACATGATGTCCTGCAGCCTTTTTTATGGTTCTGGCCTTCTTCGTTCCTTCTTATCTGTCTATATTGACAACCTTGAACTGCTTGTTGAATTTTATTTCCGTGCCGTTACTCAACTCAATCTCATACCTGCCGTAGTCAATCTCTATCTCTACGATCTTTGCCTGCGGAAACTTCTGCCTTACATATTTGCCTATGGCCGCAGGAACCGTCGATTCCGGAACTGCATTGGGCTTACATTTGATCCTCTTCCATGCGCCTTTCGAGCCAAATTCCAACTCGGTCCCGTTGTTCAGCAGGACCTCGTAAGTAGTCCTGAGCACTTCCGAATCCTTTTCTGCCCTCACGATTTTTTTACCAGGAAACTTCTTGGCAATGAAAGACTGCGCTTTCAGCGGCAACTCGTTTGCCTTGACAGTGACATCATCAGCCATACACAAACCCGAGTCAAGCACCAGTGCAAGTGCCATCAACCAAAACTTAATCTTAATCATACTCTCTAAATTTAAATTGTTTTGATAAAAAAATATTCTGTTTTTCAGTCCGCATCATTCAGTACAGGGAACTTTTGCCTGAACCTGCCAAGGGCATCCATATCCAATTGCGTCGTTATGGTGCCGGCGGTGTCGTCCCGTACCGCATCGACAATCCTTCCATAGGCATCTATGGCCATTGTGCCTCCGTCGTAGCTGCACGACGGGTCCTGCCCTACCCTGTTGACTGCAAGCACATGGCATTGGTTCTCTATTGCCCTGGCCTGGAGCAGGGTATTCCATACGTGCCGCCTGCTTTCCGGCCATGACGCCACGTAGATTACGGCATCATACTCGGCGGTCATTGCCACCTGCGATGCTACGATACGGTTACGGGAGAAACATGGGAACCGCAGGTCGTAGCATACCTGCAACAGGAAACGCACTCCGCGCCATGACACTATGGTCCGCTTACAGCCTGCCGTATATGTACGGTCTTCGCCTCCGTAGCCGAACAGATGTCTCTTGTCGTAGTACGAGACACCGTCTGGTGTGACGAAATACATCCTGTTACGCCATGTACCGTCGTCCAGTCTGACTGCGAGTGAGCCGCACACGGCTGCGTCGGTCTCACGGGCCTTGCGCTCCATCCACCTAAGCGATTCCATCCCATCCGCCTGCATGTCCCCTGGAGTGGTCATGAATCCCGTAGACCACATTTCCGGCAGGATGTACAGGTCGCTGCCAGGCTGCGAGTCAATCAACAGGGATGCCGTGTCCCGATTGACACGGACATCGCCCCACCTGATATCCATCTGGACTTGCGTTACAGTCATATATCGGAGTGTTTCTGCATTTTACCTGAGACAAATATATAAAATACATGTGAAATGTTTTGTTAATTGGCATAATTGTTTTACCTTTGCACACGCAAATTACTAACATAGCCCCTTATCCACTTCCCGACGGGTGTCATGCGAAGAGTCGGGGGCATAAAACAAAAACAAGAAAATGAAAAAAGGACTTCATCCCGAGAATTATCGTCCCGTAGTGTTCAAGGACATGAGCAACGGCGACATGTTCCTGAGCCGCTCTACGTGCAAGACTAACGACACGGTAGAGTTTGAAGGCGTGGAATACCCCGTAGTAAAGCTTGAAATCTCAAGTACGTCTCATCCCTTCTACACTGGCAAGAGCAAGCTGGTTGACACAGCCGGCCGTGTGGACAAGTTCATGAGCCGCTACGGAAAGACTCGCAAGTAATTGCTGTCTGGCACATTGATTCCATAAATCAAGCATAATAAGGGTGTGACCGACTTCGCTGCAGGAGTCTATCACACCTTTTTGCTTTAGCCCCCACTCTGTCATTCTTACTTTACAACCGCCGCATTGCAACACCCTATGGTCAAGAACTTCTTCCGCCTGTGTCTTCTGTCCTTATCCCTGTGTCTTGCGTCTTGTGGCAACGAAGACGACGACATTCCCGTACCTTACGATAACGGGAAGAACATAAATGCCAACAGGTCTTCAGTTGCCGAGGCATCACGACTGGAAATCCCCCGTCTTACTGGCGGGAACACTATGTTTATAGTAAAGAGCGCAAAATTGTACGACTCGGACACAAGGACATTTATCAACTTCTGCATCGAATGGAATTGCAGCAAGAAGGCTCAGCACTGGACAGCCTACCGCTGGGATATTGACAACACTGCGGACAACGACATCGGTCGTACGGAAGCGTGGGCTGAAGACACGGACATCCCATCGCAATACAGGTCGACTCTCAGCGACCATTCAGGCAACGGATATGACCGCGGCCACATGATGGCCAGCGAGGACCGGCAATGCTCGGCCAGCGCAAACAGGCAGACATTCCTGCTAAGCAACATGCAGCCTCAGTACAACCGATTCAACGGCAGGAGCAACAATATCTCGTACGTATGGTATAATCTGGAAGGACGTCTGCGCAAGCTATACAAGGCATGGACCACGGCATACAACAGGGAAGACACCATATATGTAGTAAAGGGCGGCACCATAGCAAGCAATCAGATCATAGAGACAAAGAAAGGACTGCCTGTACCTAAGTATTTTTTCGTCGCCCTCCTGTACAAGAAGGCAAACACCAACATTGGCTACAAGGGCTACAGGGCAATAGGATACTGGATCGAACACACAGACGGCACTAATACTGCCGACGGTTCGTCCCTTAACAACTTCTGCGTCAGCATAGACGACCTGGAGCAGAAGACCGGTTTTGATTTCTTCTGCAACCTGCCTGACGAAATCGAGGACAACGTAGAGAAAATTCTTCAGCCGAGCCAATGGGGCTGGTAGACACCGGCAAAGCCGGGAAGTCGCCACTACAATCTTACGACTACGGGCTGCAGGCAACCGTCTGCAGCCTGTTTCGTCTCACGGGTAAATTCACCGGTCTGCAGCGTCCATGTGAGCGTGTCGTCCGTCTTGGACAGGCTCCCCTTGATCAGCGGCAATATCTTTGCCTCGACCACTATATCCGTACGTGCATCGTCACTGAGAGCTGAGTCCTGACGGACAAATTCACTGACTTCTGGACGCGGCACTTCCCTGATGAAATTCCAGTTACGGTCGTATGCCCTTACCTGTGTATCCGCCGTCGGTCCCTTGCATGTTTCTGCAACGTACACGACCACGCTGGTGTCACGCCTGCCATCGGAAGCGGCCGGGTATACCAGTTTCATCTCCACGGTGCTGGCACTGCTGGTGACAATCCGCAGGTAGTCGTCCGTGAGTTCCTCGAGGATTACGTCGTTGTCGAACTTGTCCTTGACACGTGCCTCCATTTTGTTCTCAATGAAATCTATGCAGTCCAGACGGTTGTTCTTTGTCATCAGCGGCAGGACCTCGTCTGGAGCAGCCGCAAACAGATCCCTGATTCTCTGGGTCTGAGCGGCCGTTGCAAGAGACATCAGCAGTACAGGAAGGATGATTATGCGTTTCGTCGTCATATATTTTTTATTTTGTTCCGAGATATAGAAGAATCATACTGAGCACCACGACGGCAAGATCCACGGCCTTGGCAAACAACTGCTTCTCGTGAAACAGAAAGGCACCTACCATGAAGCTGACCACGACGCTGCTGCGGCGTACCATACTGACTACACTTATCATGGCACCGTCCAGGCTGAGACTGTAAAAATATGCGATATCGGCCATACATATAAAGAGACTTATCAGAGGAATCCACCAGCGCCATTGGAACCTTGTGTCGCTTCCTGCATGCATAAGCCATATTGAACACTTTTCCCTCATGACATATCTGCTGCCGACCAATACTGCCATTATGGCCAGCTGATAGAAATTAAAGTAGGTCTGTACAGCAAGCCTGTCCAGTCCCAGACCGCCGCCTGACGACGGTGAGAGCAGGAATTTGTCGTACAATCCGCTTACCGCCCCCAACAACGCTGCGGCTATGAGACACAATATCCAGCGGTTGTGCATGAAGTCTATGCCCTCTCTCTTTCCTCCGACCTTCAGCATATAGAAACCTGCCATCGCGACAATCACTCCGGCCCATTGCCATGAATTGAGTCTCTCGCCGAACAACAGCAGTGCACCCAGCAATACCAGGACAGGGCGCGTGGCATTCACCGGCCCTACCAGGGTGATTGGCAAGTGTTTCATGGCATAATATCCGCATATCCACGAGGACAGGACGATGAAAGCCTTCAGCACAATCCAGCGCTGCACTGCCCATCCGCCAAAAAGAGCCTCCGGAACGGTATTGCCGACATATCCGGCCGCAACCGGCAGGAAGATGACACTGGAAAACAGGCAGTTCAGCAGCAACACCATCATCACGTCGTTGCCGTTTAGGGACTTCTTCTTGAATACATCGTAGAATCCCAGCAATGCGGCACTAAGAAAGGCAAAAACTATCCACATGAGCGTCTGACCGAGACAGGATGTACAAATTACTAAACCAGAATCTGCATTGTTCTACTTTCCACTGAGAATTCAATATTCTATATCCACCAGGAACAGGGCGTTTCCCGGGACAGACTCTCCTGCCCTGCAACGGTTCCTCGCTTCTATTATGTTGCGGACGTCATCGACAGAAAGCCTGCCGCGTCCCACCTCGACCAGTGTCCCCACAATCGCACGCACCATATTCCTTAGAAAACGGTTGGCCGTTATCTCAAAGACCCACTGACCCGTTTCACCAGAGGGCACAGAGGCCGTGCATGGCCTCCATTCAGCTCTCGTGATATGACAGTCGTTGGTCTTGACGTCAGTATTGGTTTTCGAGAACGACGTAAAATCCGTATACTCCATAATGACCTTCGCCGCCTCGTTCATCAGGCCGAAGTCCAGCCCTGGATAGGGAATCTGCCATGAATAATGCCTCATGCAAGGTTCCTTCTGAACATGGACAAAGTAGCGATACGTCCTGGACTTTGCAGAAAAACGGGCATGCATCTCACTGCTTACTTGCTCTATCCTGCGCACCGCAATGTCGCGAGGCAGCATCTTGTTAAGCTTGTAAGCCAACTGGCGGCACCACTCAGGACTGTCATCAGCCGGATCAAAATCAAAATGCGCGACCATCATACCGGCATTGACGCCTGCATCCGTGCGCCCGGCACCGACGATGTCAATATTCTGGCGCAGCAATGTAGACAGAGCACACTCTACCGTTTCCTCGACACTCGGGGCATCAGGCTGTATCTGCCATCCATGATACGCGGCACCGTCATAGGAAAGTGTTATAAAAAACCTCAAAATACCTTACTTGCTTACGACTTTCCTGCCATTCCGTATCTTGATTCCCTTTGACGATACAGTGATTTTCCTGCCAGACAGGTCCCAGGCATGTACTGCATCCTCTGTCCCGTACGCATTGATATCACTTACAGACGTCCCGCCATCGTAGTCAGTCATCTGGATATCATCAATGCAGGCACGCTTGCTGCCAGTGTTCAGGCTCTCTATCTTGATACGCACCTTACCCTTTTGGTTCAATGTATATCTATACATGACCATGTCACCTGTAGTCAGAGAGACAGACTCGGCGACATTCAGCCATGTCTGACCTCCGTCCAGACTGTATGTAACCTTTATCTTGACACCGGTGTCCGTTCCGTACGACGATGCCCAGAAACTCAGGTCACCCACTCCGTTTTCCTTGTCCGAGACCATCATTATATGCGCCGGAGTCGTGATATTACCGCCACTGGCAACGTATCCCTTCATACGTACACATTTTCCGTCACGCGGATGATCCTTCTCCACATCACTCGCATACATTGCATTGCTCATATTCCATGTTGCGGCATTGGCATCAACATCCCCTGCGGCATACGAGCTTTTGGAGCCAATCTCGAAATTCTCCCAGAACGGAACCACGGACACGTTGCATACGGCCGTCAGCACCTTACTGTCAGCACCACTTGCATTGCAGACAATCTCACCCTCGTAGGCACCGACTGCCTCGGCACCGGCAAAACGTACATAGAAGCCCTGCGTTGCATTCGCCGTCGTGAGTTCGTCCGTCCATGTCTCGCCATCCAGGCTTACCTGGTACGGATACTCAGTCTGCACTGTACACTGGGCAGGATTGACATTCTGCATATATACCGTAGTCTTTACGGCTGAACTGGGTCTGCCCTGAACGGCAGTAAACACCATACTCAGCGGACTGACGCTGAACTTCACCGTCTCGCTGGGATCCGGATCCGGCTCAATGTGTATGTCAGGATTTCTCTTGCCCTTGATTCTCCCTATGTCAAAATCCTGACCGCTCTTCTCTCCCCACACATAATCCGCCAGCTCCGGAAAGTCCACATACGGATTACGGTTGCCCTGGATCATCTCGATCTGGTCTGCCCTGTCCTTCTCTATCTGGTCGACAGGATCATCCTTGGACCA
>AUXO014684041.1_pt1 | contig 14084 bp, 19 predicted proteins | sample 768731 | NCBI WGS metagenome assembly AUXO01 (sample SAMN02715735, study PRJNA202380) | gut metagenome | biome: sheep rumen | host: Ovis aries | place: New Zealand: Palmerston North | reverse complement strand
ATAAAAAAATTTTTTTTCATAATTATATCAATTTTATTTGACAATAATATTTTTTTATGGTAGTATTTAATTGTAGTAATAAATATAATACAATTTATATTATTTATCAGTCGCTCAAATCACTTAAATAATATGTATTATTTATACTACACCTATCAAATAGCAACTATTATTAGTTGCTAGGAGATTAAAGAGGGAAATCTATTTTATATTATTTATTATTCTATTATATTAATTAGATATTTTATAAATTATACTCTACCATCTCTCTTAGTCTCCTAGGAGCTAATATATAGCTCTAATATTTGATGTTTGATAGGAGGTAAAGAAAAATGGCAAACGGCAAATATGAAGTTATCGTAAATGAAACATACGGAACTTGCGACAGCGAACTATTCAAAAAAATGGCAAAGAAAGGCGACATCACAGCTGATAGAGTCAAAAATGTGGTAGATAAGGTATTTAAAATTACTGGATATGCTATGTGTAATATCGTGACTGATGATAAGAATTTTAACGTTATTTACTACGCAACTGATACTGGATTTATTTCTAGCGGTAGTGAGATTCTATTTAATAGTGTCGAAGATTATATCCAAGATACTGACACATTTAGAATAAAAGAGGTTAAAACTAGAAAAGGTACAACATATAAAGCCGTACCAATATTTACATCTACTTCTAATGAAGAAGTATTCGAATAAAGAGCAATAATTTGCTCTTTATTTTTTTATGTGATAATATATTATAAAGGAGGATGAGGATATGGAAGATTTAGTAAAATTAATAACTGAAAATGGTATATCAGTTATATGTGTAGCTTTTTTAATATTTTTAACTTGGTATATTATTAAAAATATGAATCAAACGCTAACAACTATGACTACTACACTCCAAAGTATAAGCGATAGATTAGAAATATTAGAAAAGTCTATGTTAAAAAAGAAAAAATATAAAGATGAGGAGGAATAATTATGAAACCAAAATATCCAACTAAATATATAGCATTTACTACTTATTTCAGTAATATGCACGAAGCTGTAGATATTCCAAACGGAGTAACAGTTAACAATAAAATGATGGATAATAAAAATGTCTATATGACACATGATGGAAAAGTTATAACTAATAGTTATGCTTCAGATTATGGCTATTATGTAGAATATGAATATATCGGAGATGATGGAGCTAAATATATAGTAGGAGACGGACATTTTAATAGTAAATCATCTCTAGAAGTAGGAAAAACTTACAAGCAAGGAACTTTTATTAATACAATGGGAAATACTGGCTCTAGTACTGCTGTCCACGATCATCACAGATTAACTAGAAACGGAATTAGAGTAAATCCTTTAAATTATGAATATGTTTATCCAGACCAAGTAGTAGGACAATATGAGACAGCTAAGTTAATGTATTATAAGCCTAGTAATTTAAGATATAGAGCTCATTTAGAAAAAATTGGATGGCAAAATTGGAAAGATGAGGGCGAAATAGCTGGAACTACTGGAGAAGCTCGAAGACTTGAGGCTATTCAAATAGATACATCTATTGAAGTATACGCTAAAGCACATATACAAGAGATAGGCTGGAAAGATTATGGAAAAATTAATAAAAACACTATTATAGGAACTACTGGAGAGGGTCGAAGACTTGAAGCTTTACAATTAAAGGGTAAATTTAAATATAGAGTACATATTCAAGAGAGTGGATGGAGTGCTTGGACGAGTGCTGATGGTATTATTACTCTTGGAAGTGTAGGACAAAGATTAAGAATTGAAGCTATACAAATAGTTAAGGAGTAATATTATGGCTGATTATGTTGCGAGAATTGCTCCTTTTATAAACGAGACTTTTTATGTAACTGGAGCTCAGCCTTATTATGATGATGGAAGTATACACGGAGGATTCGACATTTCTACTGGTATAAATTCTCCTTTATACTCTATGACATCTGGCGTAGTATTATATAGTGAGTATAATACTGGAGGTTATGGAAATTGTATTATAATACAAGACCAGACATCTGGTACAGCAATTTTATACGCTCATTTAAGAGACCATCCTCTAAAATTTGTAGGACAGCAAGTTATACAAGGAGAACTTATAGGATACGAGGGAAATACTGGAGACTCAACTGGGATACATACACATTTAGAGATTCAATATAATACTTTAGGTAGTGGATGGAATTGGAATATTCCTAAATTAGAGCGTCCACACGTAGCTGATTTTTTAGGTATTCCTAATGTATATGGTATATCAGCAATATATTATGGTACACCACCTCCTCCACCTGTTAGTATACATAAAAAATCTAATTTCCCGTGGGTATTATATGCTAACAAATTAAGGAATTGACAATAGAACATATATTTGATATTATTTAATAAAGGAGGATATGATATTATGGCTAAGTTAAGTAAAGAAGAGTTGCTATCTAAAATTACTGAAAAAATACTAGACGAAGATTTATCCATAGAACTTATGGAAGATATTTCTGATTCGTTTGGTGGAGATGATGAATCAGTAAAAGCTGAATATGAAAATAAAATTTCTGAATTAACTAACGCTCTTGATGAATTAAAAAAGAAATATAAAGAGAGATTTTTAAAGGGCGAAGAATCTGAAGAAACTCCAACAGAAGAATCAACAGAAGAACTAGAAGAAAAAGAAGTCATTGATGTAGAAGAAATTTAAGGAGGGATATTAAATGGCTAAAAATAAAAATTTATTAAAATCGACTTCTAACGCTGAGATTTTAAGTTATATAATTAATCAAAATCCAGAATTAAAAGCCGAAATTGACTTACCAGTACAAGGTGAATCAGTTAAGCCTATAGGTCAAATAATTATTGATAATGCTAGATATAAAAATATGCTTATAAATACCATCAACCTAATAGGATTAACTATTATAAAAGAAAATAGATGGGAAAATCCTTGGCAAGAGTTTACTGATAAAGGTATGCTTAGAAGAGGACAACAAGTTAGAGAATTAGTTATAGATTTAGCTAAAGTATTTGACTATAATCAAGAATATACTAATAAAACTAAATTCTTAGAAACAGCAATTCCAGATGTATATAACTATTTACACGATATAAACTTCCAAAAAGTTTATGAAACTACTATCAACGAAAGTGAATTATTAATGGCTTTCGATGATGAAGAAAATGGATTATACAAATTTATCGAAAATTGCGTATCTAATTTATATGAGACATACGACTATGATAAATGGCTAGTAGACAAATACCAATTATGTAGAAGAATTTTAGATGGTAGTTTAACACCAGTTAGAATTACTGAAACAGACGCTAGAGAAATTTTAGCAAAAATGAAAGGCGTATCAAATCGTATGAGCTTTAAATCTCCAAAATATAATCCTGCTGGAGTTAGAAGAGCTACTAAATTTGATGACCAATATTTAATGCTTGACGCTGATAGAGAAGCTATTACTAGTACATCAGTATTAGCAACTAGTTATTTCTTAAATGAAGCTCAAACTAGAACTAATTTATCTCTAATCGATTCATTTAGTGATACTGACGAATCTAGATTAACTGAATTACTTGGAGACGCTTATGTACCATTTACAGAAAATGAAAAAACAGAATTATCAGAAGTATTAGGAGTTATAATTTCTAGAGATTTCTTTATGGATTATCATAGAGCGTTAGACGCTAATCCAGAAACAAATGGAAAGAGACAAATAGAATTTGAAAATCCTACTACACTAGATAGAAATGTATTCTTACACGCTCAAGACGTAATATCAACATCGCCTTTTGCAAATGCTTGCGTATTTAGTACAATAGCTCCTAGTGTAACAGCTGTAGCTGTTAGTCCAGCTAGTATGACAATTTCTAAAGGAAATGAAGTAAAATTCACAGCTAGTACTACTACAACTGGATTCGCTAACAAGTCAGTAACTTGGAGTGTAGACGATGACTCTGTAGCTGACGGAGTAACTATAGACGTAGCTACTGGAGTATGTAAAATACCTAGTACAGCAACAGTTGCAAGTATAACTGTTACTGCTACATCAGTGTTTGATAATAGTGTTAGTGGTACAGCAACTATTACTGTAGCTTAGTAGCGTTGCTAATATATAAAAGAGCAACATAGTTGCTCTTTTTTATAAATAAGGAAAGGAGTATAAAATGAAAACGAGACTTGTAAATTCTCAACTTTCTAATTTTAAAACTTACTTGATGTATCAAAGACAATTATTATCTTTAGCTGAAAATGTATTCCAGTTTAAAAATTTACCAACTTTTATAGATGTATCATATCTAAATAGTTGTCTATTAAGACAAGGAGCAATAGCTTTTTTCTATGATGATGTGTTAGATATGGTATTAGCCTTACCATTTACAAATGTAGGCGTTTTAGATGTTTATGGTAGACCTAAGACAATTAGAGTATATTCTCAAAACGGATATCAAAGAACACTAAAGCAAGATGAATTCGTTATAATGTATGATAACAATGGACGTTATCCATTATATCTAGATATTTTACAATATAGCGAAAGAATCGCAAATAATATCAGAACATCTGATATTAATGTATCTCAGCAACGTACACCAAGAATCTGGAAGACTTCATCTAATAAAGAAAAATCTGTAAAAGATTTAGTTAATAATGTGGACGCTATGAGTGAAGTAGTTATTTCTTATGAGGATTTAAATGTAGATGATACTCAAATAGTACTAAATCCAGCTCCTTTTGTTACTGATAAAATAATGCAATATAATGATAAGCTATGGAGTGAATTCTTTAGACTTATAGGTATAGCTAATTTAAATGAAGTAAAAAAAGAGAGATTAATAAAGGATGAGATGACAGCTTCTCAAGGTGGAACTATTGCTAGTAGATTCTCTAGATTCGAACCTAGAGCGAGAGCTATAAAAGAAATTAACGAAAAATTTGGTGTTCATTTAAAAGAAAAAATACAAGTAGAATATTATGACGGAGAGCCGTCAGATATAGAAAATAGAATAATAGAGGAGGGAAATCAAAATGTGGAATCCATATCTTTACCCGTTAACAATTCCTAGATTACCAGATAAAAATTATAAACCTCCTACAATTTATCAAATATTAGAAGCTATAGTAAATTATGGAAAAGATGAAAAATCAAAAATAAAAGATTTAGCTAAAAACGGGAGAAATAAAATTTTTGATTTTGATTATCCATTATCTAATAAAATTACTAAAGAGGAATTTGAGACTATGATATTAAATAAATTTATGATGAGGCGTATCGGATTCGAAACATTTACAGCTTTTAAGCTTGCTCTAAATGTTAAAATAAATGAGATTATGCCAGTATATAACAAAATGTTTGATTTTCTAGATGGATGGGATTTATTTAATGATGGAGAAGTAACTACTAGAGATAGAGATTATAATGGAGACACATCTGTTTCTTCTGATATAACAGCTAACTCTATTAATACTTCTGATAGAAGATTCTCAGAATTACCTCAAAATGAGATATCAAATGTTAAGGACGGACGTTATATGACAGATTATAATTTCGATACAGATAACAATAATACATCTACAAATCAATCTTCTAACAGCATTGATAGAAATATAGAACACGAAGTTATCAGTAGAAGTCCATCAGATAAAATTAGAATTTATAGAGAATTTTTAGAAAATAAAAATAATATTTATAGTATGATTTTTAAAGATTTAGAAGAATTATTCTATCAATTAATATAGGAGGTATAATATGAATAAAGTCGATAGAAAATTATTACCTATATTTAAAGGATGGGCGATTGCTAATTTCCCATTTATTGAAGAAGATTTCGACGAACTAACTCTATATGGTATGATATGTAAAATCACAGAATACCTAAACGAAATGAGAGAGCAAGTAAATAAGAATACAGAGACAGCTATAGAGTATGAAGAATATCTAAGAGAAATTCAAGGAAAAGTAGAACAGCTAGAAGAAGATTACGAAGCTTTCAAAGTCGAAATAAACGAAGATATAGATAATAGATTTAGAGAATTAACTTATCAACTTACTACAGAGTTAAATAATCAAATAGCAATTATTAGATATTATGTTGATACTCAGTATCAAGAATTAAATCAAAAAATTGACGATGTAATAGCTGGAGATATAAAAATATATGACCCAACAACTGGATTATTAAGCCCAATACAAGTAGTAATTAATAATATTTTCGATATGAATAGAGTAGACGCTATCACTTGTACTGAATTTGACGAGCTAGAATTAACAGCTACAGAATTTGACGCTAAAGAAATATCAGCTTACAATTTCGATGTTAGTGGAAAAGCGTTACTTACTAGCGTATAATAAAGGAGGATGATTAAAATGGCTAGTACAAATAAAACTACAAATTTACAATTATCGCAATATATCGGAAGCGATAAACCTACATATCTAGGAGATTACAACTCAGATATGCAAAAAATAGACCAAGGATATAAGACTAATTCTGATAATATAGCTACAGCTATAGCTGGAGTAGAAACAGCAACTAGTACAGCAAATAGTGCTGTTACATCAGCTACTCAAGCTACTGCTACAGCAAATAGTGCTAGTACAACAGCTACTCAAGCAAGTACTACAGCAACTAATGCTCAAAGTACAGCAAATAGTGCTTTATCTACAGCTAGTACTGCTAGTGCTAAAGCCGACCAAGTAGCTAGTGACTTAAATAATTTTATGACACAATTTAATCTATCAGAAATAACTGTTTATCAAACAGGAGGAACTAATAATATAGCTTATTCTGGAACATCTGGAGGAACAGCAAACGGAAAATTAACTCTTGCTACTAACTCTGATGGTACAATGTTTAAATTATATGGTAACGTAAATATGAATAATATGACTAGAGACGGAAGTTTAATTTTTACAATTCAAACATCACTTAGACCAACAGAAGAATATACAATTGAAAATGGAGGATACTCATTGAGTAATACTTCAACTTATAAATATCCACGTTTCCCAAGTATAACTGTTAAAACTAACGGTCAAATTGAAGTATTTGCATATGCTCTAGAAGGACATCCAAATCAAAGTGTTACATTATTACCAATGCTATATTTTAACTCTAGCTTCGGAGATACACCTATCCCAAGTGGAGAATAAAAAAAGACTAGAATTTCTAGTCTTTTTTTATATTGAATTATTTAGAGAAAAGTCTCCTAAATTAGTATGATCGTGCCATATAGTAACTCCTCGCTCGAAAGCTCTATTAATTTCATTTATATAATTATGTGGTATATTTCCGTCAACGGTCTTTTCTCCAGTAGTAACTTGGACATAATTCCAATAAGGACGACCAGTAATATTAGGATGTTTAAATGTATTTACTACATATCCAAATCTATTAAATATACCATCAATTATTCTAGCATATTCTGGCTTTATACTCATTTTATAAAATTGAATATTATTTTTTGTCATTGTAAAATTAATATCTCCGCAATTTATATTACCTCTAGCTTGATTCGGGTCAAATGTATGTTGATATTGTTCCATAGCAACATTCATTATAGTACCAATACCCTCTCCAATAGTACCTCCAGCGTTAGACATACCACTATAACTAGCTGACGCCATATCTCCATCTCCAGCTTTAATAGAACCGACTAAAGATGAGCCAGCTGATGTTAAATTAGCTAATCCAGTACCTACTTTTACAAGTCCTCCTATAGTACGCATAGCGTTATTAACATTATTTTGTGTCATCCAGTTAGTATAAGCGTCATAAATCCAAGAGCAAGTAGGAAACTTACTATAGTTTATTGCTTCTTCGTAATTACTTACGAGTCCTTTATAATTTTGAGGAATACACTTTATAGAGCAATTAGGAGTTAAATCTCCATGTGTATTAAATTTTACATATCCGTCTTCGTGTACGAAATCCTCCCAGTTATATACAACATCTTGACCTGTTCCGTTAGACGCTAATATATATCTATAAGGAAAACAAAGCAATTTATTATTTTTTGGAACATATCCACCAGCCATATTAAAGTTGTCTCTAAGTAGATATCTTTCTATTATTACTTCGCTAGATGTTTCAGTTAAAAATTTAACTTTAAAAGGTTGCGTACCAGAATCAAATTGATATTCTGATGTTGTATAATTACTACCTATAATATCAGTAGGAATCATAAATATATCAATAATATCGTCAGCCGATACACCAGATATATTAGAAAACCAATACATATATTGATTAACAGCAACCTCTTTTTTCTTTATTCCACTATAAGATGGATAATCAGAAAAAATAGCAAAATCTAATCCTTGATAAATTCCATTTACTAAACATCCGTGAGGAGTAGATACTTCTTTTTGATTGTTTATGTGTTTACTTGTAGCGACACAAATAGAAATATCTAAACCTATACTCGTAGAAACTGGAGCTTCTACATTTATATATTCTCCAGTCTCTAAATTCTCTGGTAGAGTATGTAATCCAAAAGTATCATCTGAGACGTGCTCTTTATGTACGAATACACTATTACTCGACCAGTCATCATAGAAAGTAGACCAAGCGTCTATAGTAAAATATATTCTAGTAGCCTTTTCAGAAACATATTCTACTTTATCAATAAATGCAAAAAACCATTTATTTGAATAATCTTTATTTTGATAAGCCATATAATTAGCTTGTAAACAAGTACTATATGGAAAGTCAACTAATAAAGCTCCGTTTTCTCTGATAAAAGAGTAATCGTTATCAGAAGCTACTATATTACTTCTACATAATGATAACATCTGATTCTGACTATAACTTAATACATTTATATAATTTTTATCTAATTTTATGTTATTACATAATATAATCTCACTATGTAATGTAGCCATATAATCATCTCCTTTATTATAAATTATACTTTTTTATTTTCGAATTGTAAAGTCTATCGCTTGTTTAAAATCTGTACCACATAAATCAGTACTATAAAAAATCATATTTTCCTTAAAACTAGCGAGTAAATCTTTTAATTTTTGATTTATTATATTAGGATTATATATATCTCGTTGCCACCATTTAGAAATTTTTATAACATCGCTAAAAACTAATATTTTATCTGGTATATCTTTAGTATATGGAGAAATAAACCAACATCTAGTATTATCTATATTATCTATTAAATATTCTCCACTAAATTTGAATCCTTTATAGTAGAATAAAATTCTGTAGCAACATCTATAGGCTTTTCTTGATTTAGGTAGATGAGGCTGGGGGTCAGATTGCCAGCTACCTTTATTTAACATATCTTTATGCTTACCAATAGCAAATGATGTCTTACCGGTATCCTTACAATATTCTATTGCGAGTTTTATTGTAATTTCGTTATTGTTATCATCAAAAGTATTAGTACCTAAATATTTCTCTTTTATTTCTCCTTGTTTTAATGTTCTTATTATATTCGCTATATCCCAGTCTAAAAGATAAGGACATACTCTAGAAATAGAATTACCGACGAGCCATAATTTAGTAGTACCTCTTTTTCTGTCAACGGTAGAATAAAAATTCATAAGTTTATCAGCCTCGTTTGTTAAATATTCACTTCTAGACATAAACTCCTCAAAAATTATATTTTTAACATCTAGATAAGAAGCTCCAGCATAATTTTGCTCTGTTGATAAAGCTACTACATATCCTATTTTTTCTCCTTTAATTGTCTTTCCAGATTCAACATCATAATTAGCTAGATATAATGTTTTACGATACATAGTGATACAATTATAATTTCCGTTAGTTATTTTTATAACATCAACATCAGCAAAGTATGCCTCTATTTTTTCTGTAGTGATTTCCTCTTTCCAACGTCTCATCAAAATAAATCTCTCTCCAGTCTCGAGATAATTAAGAACAGCTTTTTTGTGTTTTACTTGATAAGACTTTCCGTTTGACCTCTCTCCATAAATAATATTGATAGTAGCGTTTTTACTATCAATATTATCTAAATTATATCTGACTATCTTTTTATTTGCCATAAAATTCTTTTAGCTGTTCTTTATTATAATTTAAAAATTGATAATCTAATTTAATTTGTTTTATATCATTTTCTATCTTTTCAATTCTTTTATTATATTTAAAAACAAATATAATAAAGCTTATAGATATTAAAATTAATCCTAATTCTAATAACAATAAAATTAATCTTACTAAATTTATATTTTTAGTATTTTTAAATACTATATCATACAATGTCATCTTATACCTCCAATACTTCTATTTTTTCTTCTTTTTCTAGTTTTTCAATTCTTAATAATAACTCCATTATTTCCTCATTTTTTGAATCATAATTTTTTATCATCTCTATTAATGTGTCTATTATTTCTTCATCTGTTTTTGTTATTGGTCTATCTAGCCAATTTATAAAATCTTGTTTATTCATTTTCTCTCTCTTCTTCCTTTAAAAATTCAACTTCTACTTCTATTTTTAATGTATTATTTATTATATTTATAGCAATAGCTAAAAAATTACTATCATAAAATATCTTACTTTCTCTTTTATCTGAATCAAAATTAATATTAATATTATCATTATAATCATCTATCTCTAATCTAGATAAATATAAAGAACCAACTCTAACAATTTGTTTCATTTTCTTTATCCTCCTTTTTTATATATAACTTAGCTACTTGATTCTCTAGCTCTTGTCTTACTTTTTTTATATTTTCTTTAGTAGTTTTATTATTTAATAAATTACTTCTATTAACTTTTACTTTTTTACAAGCTTTTGTTATATTTATTTTACTAAATTTTTTTATATATTCTAAATCGTCCATTTAATCCTCCTTGTATATTGCTCTTTTACTACTATTATCATTTACTAAATTAGCATAATCTAACGCCATTGATAATTCATAAGTTGCTGGTAATAAGCAACATCCACTTTTATCATTGACTATTGATGTATTTCCTAAATAATCAGTCATAATTTGCTCTATCTGATTATCGCTATAGATTAAAGTCATTTTATTTGTATCCTCAAATCTAAAAATGAAATTACTTTTAAAATCTTCTAGAGATTTCATAGCTTTAGCTCCATTTTTAGGAACTCCACTTATAGTTATCTCTAATACTTTACTTTTATCTTTTCCTATCTCTATTACGTTATCATCTTTTTTTATTTTATCGTTATCTTTATATTTTATATATGCGTACTTTTTAGCCCCCATTGTTTTAAATTCTAGATATGAGGCGTCTTTTTCAAATACTCCAAGCATATGAGATATTCCTTTTTTATCTTTAGGAGCGAATTTTTTTATTGGTATGTTTAAATCTTCTGAAACTCTTTTTATTTTATTTTCAACATATTTATTATAATTATTAATAATATCAATATTGAATCCCTCACGAAGTTTTAAAGAGTCAGTATCAGAATATAAGACATATTCATCTAATTTTATTAGATTTCTTAGTAAATTATTTCTAGCATATGCCGTACACCATACACCATAAGCAAATGATAGAAAACATTTTTTCTTTTCATTTACTAATTTTTCTAATATTTCATCGTTTGTTAATTCCTCCTCGTGCCACTCTTTAGTTGTATCGTTATATATTACGTTATCTCTTATCATATTAGTAACACTCATACCATATAAAGCGTTAAATTTATTTTTCTCTTTTTGATATTCTAACTCCATACCCTCAACGTCTTTATATTCAGTCTTATTAACATATTTTTGTAATATAAAATTTATAAATTTTTTTGGTAGATAATTATAATTAGCATAATAACTCTCTAATATTTCATACTTACAATTATAAGTATCTAGTATAAAATAAAAATCAATATCTGTTAAAGTTATTATTATTTCTTCAGCTTCTATTATTCTACCATTGTCGTATTTAGCTCCTTTTATATTTCTACATTTACTAGCTGATATAAAATTATTAAAATATTTACATCTAATATTTTTAAATTTTACAACTAATAAATAACATAATTTTTTACTCATCTCTTCTCGCTTCTTTATATTACATATTCTAAACTCACTGGATGGATATTTATGTGATACTAATACATATGGATAACTAGATGTAAAGTCAAATGATGTTACATTTTTAACTACTTCATCAGCATAAATCCAGTTAGCGTGAGTGTATCCTCCCATAAATGCCTCAAGAAGTAAATTATAAATATGAGGATTAGTATTAGTTGCTTTATATACTAGTCTCCTATATTTATAATCTTTTATTGTTTCCTCTTTTAATTCTCGTCTAACTTTTCCTGTAGAAGTAGTAGGAATTTTATCAACTCTCTCGTATGTTTCCAATTCTCTTTTAATATAATGATAAACTACGAGACAGTCATACTCGCAATATCCTAATTCTTCTATTGTTAGTGGAGTAGAGGAGTGTCTTAATTTTGAATAATCTAAATCTCCTACTTTTTTCTCAACTGGTAGTTTAAATAATTTAGGTAGTCCAGCTAGAGATGAATTACTCATCATATAACTACATTTAAATAAAATATTATAATCACTAGCAAGAGCTGTCATAACTTTATGAGCTTTTCTTGCTGTTACTTCTTTAAAAGATATAATATTTTTTATAAATTGAAACTCAAAAGACAAATTATGTACGAAAACAATTTTTCGCTCTGGTATGTTATTATCTAATCTATTTAGAAATAATATAAACTCATCCCACGTCCTACCATAATACACACGATCATTGATACTAAATTGCCATATATACATATTTGCATATTTAAGACATCTATCTCTATCAATTTTAGATAATTTTTGATACTCAGTTGATGGTATTATTTTATCATCTAAAACTACATAAGATGTAGTCTCTATATCAAAAGTATAAATATTATTATCTACCTTTTTCCTTGTACCTACTATATCTGGAGTATGTGATATATATTTATCCCAATAAATCACGATATATATTTATCATATAATCTAATAGCTCTATTTCTTACATCTTCATCATTTAAAGTAATATATCTACTAAGTCTAGAAAGCCAGTCATCTTGAGTGTCTCCTTGCTCGTTAGCTTCATCAATTAATATCCATAAAGTAGACGCTCCTATTTTATCAGCGAAATAATCGAAATCATCTTCTCCAAGCATATCATAATAGAACTCAGCGTCCTCCTCGTTTACTTTTCCTCTATCTTCATCAGATAGAGTAGAGGCTAAACTTTTAATAGTATTCTTTTTAACTTTATTTATACCTTTATATGTAGATGTCTTAGAATTTAAAAATTGCTTAGTAGCTTTTTGTATTGCTTTTAATTGTGTCTCGCTCATTGATTCCTTTACTTTTATTCTACCTCTATGCCAAGCTCCTATTTTTGCTGTTTGTAATCTAGTATTTAATTTCTTAGAAGACCAAGTCCCAGTAGAATATCCAGCTTTATTTAATCTTGTTAATCTAGCGTTTGCTTGTTTTACTAATTTTAAAGTATCTTTAAATGTTTGACTCCTAGTATCAATTTTATTATTTTTAATATTAGGAGATTTAATATTAGAACCTAATATACTAGCTCTACTTTTTTTGTATCTACTACGGCTACTCATAATCTACCTCCAAAATATACATCTAAATCAAAACAAAAATCACTAAATCTCTTTAGGCTGGTATATAGTGATTTTTTTATATTCATTTTCTTACAATACCAGTCATAATTGCTAAATGTAAAATACTCCATATTAGCACCTCCTCCCTATCATAATATCATAAATATTAGAACTTGCGTACCCTAATATCAATTAAATTATATAATACATATTGTATTATTGTCAAATAAAATTGATATAATTATGAAAAAAAATTTTTTTATGTTTCACGTGAAACATTGTTATATGTGTCTTATGGCTTATGGCGTTTGTCTTATAGTATTGTTTTCTGGATTCAATGTGTGCGTGCGATAGGTGGCGTGTATTAAATGATCGTGTGATGTGTGATGTGTGGCGTGTGTTAAATGATCGTGTGATGTGTGGCGTGTGGCGTTGACGAGATGATTTAGTTATGCGTACCGATATACTAGGTTGCGTTGCACGGCGTTAGGGGGAAAAAATACGAACA